>JAABUV010000199.1_pt1 | contig 89367 bp, 90 predicted proteins | sample 5559971 | NCBI WGS metagenome assembly JAABUV01 (sample SAMN10711881, study PRJNA513362) | rock metagenome | isolation source: Antarctica rocks | place: Antarctica: Victoria Land, Knobhead nord | collected 2015-12-19 | reverse complement strand
GCCCGCGGCTGCGCAGGCCTCAGGCCCGTTGGCCGGCGAGGCGTGGAGCTTTGGCGGCGCGAACGGCGGCGAGCTCATTGCGTTCTCCGACCTGCAGTTCAGCCGCCTGATTGGGCAGGCGCGCGGCCTGCCCGTTGTTGTTGCGTCAGACGCGTGGGTGAAGCGAGCTGCGTGTTGCCCACCGTTGCTGTACATACTTTCCTTTTTGGTGGGCAGTAAGCGCTCGCTTTTCGCGCGAGCGGCCAGGGACCTGTGCCCCTCTACGACTCTTTGTATGCGGTGGGTTGTTTGGTGTGACGATGAGGTCTTTTCTATTGCTTTGATGTGCTCTATGTTGTGCTGGGCGGCGCAGGGCTCCTTTGGGCGCGTGTTCCTGGGCAAGTGGCGCGAGACGACGGTGGCCATCAAGCTGCTGAACGAGCCGGGCGTGCTTCACCCCGAGCCGTGGGACGCGCCCAACGCCCCTGCGTCACTGGCGTCTGCGCACCGGTGCGTCCTGTCCACATAAGGACTCTCTTGTCAGGAGGGTGTTGCGGTCGTACCGCCCCAGCACTACCGCATATTTAAATATGCTTTATGATAGGGTTTGATAACATGAAAGATAGGTGCGCTCTCTAGCGTGCGATATATGATGCTGTGTGTTTCCTCAAGTTATGTGAATTTAGAATGTTATTTAATGTTGTTCAGTGTGTGTATATGTGGGTGCCCCCGGAGGGGTCAAGAAATTTCCTGCGGGCTTGCGCCGCACAGGAGGGGATTGGTATAGTTTTCAAATAGCAATACCCGCGTCTCGGTTAGACCTCATGGACTGCGGGGCTGCACCCATGCGCAAAGATAGTTTGTGCACGGGGTTTGCAGCATATGTATCGTGCGCCCAGCAGACGCGCAACCCGCTGGGTAGGGGCTAAGCGCTATCTGACAGTCGGTGCAGGGTTACCCTGATTGCGAAATAACCTTTGCGCGCGCTCACTCCAATGCAGCTCGCAGTCTCAAGAGCTCACCCGGCGCTGTGGAGCGCCCTGCTGGCATCAGCCGCCTTACTAACTGCCACCCGCTGGGTGTACGCGGGTGTGATAGTTCGCCCCTGGTCGCAGGGCTGGGGAGCACGCCAGTGCTGCTGCACTGCTGGCTGGGGAGGCGCAAGCGTGAACGCGGCACACGAGCGCTGCTATCTGGTGTATGCTGACAGGCTGTGGGATCGGAGGGGCGCAGATTGCGGAGCCCGGCGTGTACGCTGCGGGCAGCTTGTAAGCTACGGCTGGCCAGCACAGTGCCGTGCGTGCGTGGCGAGTGCCGCAACAAGAGGGCGTCACGCGCTGCGAGAGGGCCCTGGCGGAGCAAGAAGTAGGGTTTTATAGGGTTATGTAGGGTTTATGGAGCTGTACCTTGGTGGAACTAGGCGCTTGCAGCCGCTTTTTTAAACAGGCAAACTGGCTGGCTCCTGACGCGGGGTGGCCGACATGGCGCAGAGCGCCCGGCAGGTGTGGTCGCTGGAGCGACGTGCACCAGGTAGCCGCACAGCGTGGGATCCCGACCGGCACGCCAGCGCTGACCATGCCTGCGGTGCGGTGGCAGGGGCGGCGCGGACCCCGCGCTGCTGGAGGGCCTGACGCGCGAGGCGGGCCTGATGGCGGCGCTGCGGCACCCCAATGTGGTGCTCTTCCTCGGCGCCTGCCCGGACCCGCCGTGCATGGTCACGGCCTTCTGCGCGCGCGGGTCGCTTCTGGACGTGCTGGCGCGCGCGCGCGCCTCGCCGGTGCGCCGCTGTGTGCAGAGGCGACAGCGTAAGCCTAAGGCATGTCTTCTCGCAGCGTGCTCGGAGAGGCTGTGCACGCGGGTGAGAGCGCGGCTGCAGCGCCCTGCCGCTGGCCGACGCCCTGCGCTCGAAACCTGGACCCTGCGCTCGAAACCTGGACCCATTAGCCGCGCGCGTATGAATCTCGTCCGCGCACCAGCCAGCTGCGGCTGGATGCTGGCCTGCAAGAACAGGCGCGTCTGGCATGTCGAGAGGCGGCGCGGCGCGCCGACGGCCCGCGCGGCGCGCAGGCGGCCGCGGCGGACCTGGGCTGGGGCCGGCGGCTGGCGCTGGCGCTGGAGGCGGCCAAGGGCATGCTGTACCTGCACAGCCGCGCGCCGCCCGTGCTGCACCGCGACCTCAAGTCCGCCAACCTGCTCGTGGACAAGGATTGGCACGCGCGCCTGTGCGACTTCAACCTGTCGCGCGTCATGGATTCCGCGCTGGGCGGGTGCGCCTGCCGCGTGCTCCAACCCTGCGTACCCTAACCCGCGAGCCCCAACCTGTGTGCGCTGACCCGCGCTGGGCGGTTGCGCGCCGCGCCGCGCGGCCGGCGTCTGCCGTGGGATGCCCTGCCTGGCGGCAGCGGCACCAGTCCGGACGTCTGCGGTGGTGCGGGCCGTGCCTGCGAGGCTGCCTGCCGCGCGCGGGGTACCAGGCGGACGGGCATGACTCTGCCCGGCTGTTGTCTTGCAATGCTTTCCGTGCGCGTGCTCGCCGTTGCAAGCGACTGCCTTGTTGCTGTGTTATTGTGTCGGGCGTGCCGTGGTGTACCTGCCCGGTGACAGTGCTGGCAGACGGCGTCGCCGTCAAGGCGCGGGCGCCGAGCGCCGGCCCAAACGCGCAGGCCTGCGACGTGCGCGAGGCGGCGGGCGGCGTCTGCCGCCGCGTCCATCGCGGCCACCAACCCTCGGTGCGGGGCAGTGCGTGTGCACGCTGCGCACTATGCACCTTGCAGCTCAGCTGGTTTTACATGTCTAAATGGCGGGAGTGGCCTCGTACAAGGTTGCTTGCAGGGGGCCGATGCACGTGGGGCGGCTCGGTGCAAGGCAAGGCGCGTGTGCTTGCATGGCAGGCCGGCCTGCATCGCGCGGGTCGGCGGTCGTGGCTGCAGACAGCCGAGCATGCATGGGTGGGCTGCTTGGCAGCCGGCAGCCACCTGAGCAGGATCAGCTTTCGCCCCCTGGCCAGAGGGGGTTGGGCGCTGCGGCCGACTCTGCGCGCGCGGGCGGGCCAGGTGGCTCGCGCCGGAGGTCCTCGCAGGGTGCAGCTACGACTGCAGCTGTGACGGTGCGCGCACGGGCCTGGGCACGGCCCATGCGCACGCTGTCCGTAGCTGCGCGCGTCTGCAGACGCACAGCTCTGCATGCAGTGCGCCGAGCCGCTTGCTGCGCCAACCCCCGCTTGATGCGCGCGGGCCCGCCCCTGCCGCTGCCGCTCGGGCAGGCCGGGGCCGAGGTTGCATTCATGTCTGTGACGTGGCCCGGCAACCTTAAGCTGACGGGGCAGTGTGGCCGGGCGCGCAGTGTATTCGTTCGGCGTCATCCTGTGGGAGCTGCTGACGTGGCAGGTGCCCTGGGAGGACTATGATGGCCCCTGGCAGGCGCGGCGCCCCGCATGGCCGGGCGGGCTCGCCGCTTGCACGCGGGGGCGGTGCTCAGTAAGGAGGGAGCTGGCGATATGCGGGGCGACTGCCGCTTGTCAAGTGTTGCCAGCCGGTTGCTAAGCCTTTCACTTGTCAGGCCTGAAGATGGCTTCAGAGGCAGATCTGGGTGCGGTGCAAGTGCTCACTTGTCTGAGCATGGGAGGGCAGCAGCCCCCTGGGGGCCCCTAGGATCTCCACGCAGGGAGACTGTCGCAGCTGCGTAAGCCTGTCCGAGCCCGCAGGTGGTCATTGCGGTGGTCGACCGCGGGCTGCGCCCGGAGGTGCCCGCGCCGTCGGCGCTGCCGTCGCCGCCGCTGCGGCAGCACGATGCGTACGTGGCGCTCATGCGCCGCTGCTGGGCGTCCGACCCAGCGCAGCGCCCGGGCTTTGATGCAATCATCTCGGACCTGCGGTGCGGCGCCGCGCCTCGCGGCCCTGGCCCTGCCCGCTGCGCCGGGCTGCCTGTGCCCGGCGACGCGTGGGATCCGACGCCGGGCGCGTGCGCGCACGTGCATACGGAAGCTCAATGCGCGCATACTCATGCGCGCATGCAGGCTCGTGCGCGCGGTGTTGCGCGCGCGCTCAGATGTTGCGAGCCTGTGCCAGAGAGGCTGTGCTCCCAGAGGGGCGGCCGGGCTGCGCAGCGCCGCCATTTCGGACGCGCCCGTGGGGTGGGGCGGGCTCCCGGCGTGCGTGCTGGCTGGGCGCGCCCTGCGTGCGGCACTGAGGCGTGGCGCGGGGGCGTGCAGGGCGATTGTTGACGCGGAGGCCCAGGCTCAGGAGCAGGCGCGGCGATGCAGCGGCTGCGCTTGATGAAGGCTGCGGCTGCTGCCGGGCCAGACGTCATAGTGCTGGACCTGGCGCAGGGCTGCTACGCGCGCCGCGCCCGTGCCAGCCGGAGCCATGCCCCCGGGATGCATGCTATGCGGCTGTGCATGGGCGCCGGGCAGCCGCGCCGCCCGCCCTTGGCAAATCCCTAGGCGGGCCTGAAGTAGCGCACGAATGCGACATCGAAGGTGTCTCTTTGGGCCTTGGCGATGCCTTGGAGCGATCTCAGGATCGCCCAGGCGCTGCAAAGGGGAGGACCTGCCCGCGAGTTTTTGCTCGTCATGCACTGGGGCCCTGAGCAGGCTGCGCGCTTGCATGTGGCCGGAAGGAATCGTGATGTGGGCAGACCTATCCGGCAGCCGCGCCGGTCGGGCGGCTGCCGCCCTGCAGCCACAGGGCGCGGGCGCCTCGAATGATGCTGTCTTGGGTGCCGCGATGTGCGAGAGAAGTGGGGTGTCCGGGAGGTGGCGGCCCTTTCAGGGCCGTGGCATGCCTGCGGCTGGCAGCGCCGCGCGCTGCAGCGCGCGCGCGCAGCCCGCATGTCGGCCACCACCACGGGCGTGTGCCTGTTTACGCGAAGTCCGTCCGAGGCAGCGAAGTGGGCGGCGAGTAATATGTCGCCGGGCGCGTCGTCGCCGTGGGTCGTAACGGTCTTGCAGAGTCGTTAGTATACACTGTCTACAGCGCCAAATCGGCCTGACTAGGATTGGCAGCCGGGCATGCACGCGCGCTCTTGCGGCGCTGGCTGCATGCACTGCCGGCGCCTTTGCCAGGTCTAGCGTGAGGCGCCGCGCTCATGTCAGGCTTGGCGCACAGCGGAGCCTAAATCTGCGTCTGAAGTTTGCGGCGCCGGGCTTTATTGGGCTGACATGCGGCGCGCGCCGCATGGCTTGAAGTAATCAGGCAGGCCGCTCCCGCGCCCACCTTGGCTAGGTTAGGTTTTGCCGAAGTATGTTGGAAGCATGCCGCGGGAAGTGCGCGTCCACACCTCACTGTGTTTTGGGCAGGGAGGCCGACCTCTCTTGGCTGCCGAAGTAGAGACCGCAAGTACAGCCGGCCCTTGCTTTTCCCCCATTACACTGGTGTTTGCGCGCTGCGCCTCTGCTAGCCCGCCATGTTTTACGGCTTGATGCGACACGGGCATTGTGCTCACGCGGCTGTAACTCTGTACTTTTCTTACCGCGGCTGCTTGCCTGTCCTGGCGGGCCGGCGGCACCGTGCCCCCGGCGGCTCTAAAGCGGGTATCACTTCGAATACATGCTGCAACTGCGGCAAAAGCAACGGGCAACTAGGCCAGGCGTGAAGAGGCGCCGTCAACATTCCCATCTGGCAAAACTCCAGCATGTGTTTTCACGCTGCCACGCGCATCCCAGTAAGCCAGGTTCTGCCAAAGAGGCCCAGGGAGAGCGAACAGCTATGGCCCCTGGCAAGTTTGCAATTTACAGGCCCCGCGACACAGCGCAAGGCGGCACTTGGCGTGCGCGCCGCCGCGGTGCACGTGGCACAGCAGCGCCCGCCCGCGCCCGAGCAGACGAGGCGCCGCTGTGCCGGCACAGCAGGGCGGCACGCGCGGCAGCGCACGGTCTTGCAGGGAGCGCCACTGTTGCGGCGCTCCTGCACATTGAGAAAAACGAGTAATCAAGCTCGGCAGGGCGGGCGACGCGTCGGCGCGGGCGCGGCGCCGCGCGGCCGTGCGCTGCGCGGCCGTGCGCCGCGCGCGGCGCGGGGTCACATGAGCCGGCGCCAGCGGATGTAGGCCATGAGGCCCATGAAGCACACCAGGCACAGGCCGAACGTGACCGCGTTGACGACCCAGAAGCTGTGCGCGTTGTGCATGAGGCGGCGCGGCAGCACCAGGTTCTCGCCCAGGATGCCTGCGCCGGCCACACCCCGCCGCTTGTCAGTCTCTTTCTCTTTCTTCCACTCTCTCTCGCTCTCTCTCTTCCCCTCTCTTTCCCTGTCTTGCGCTGTTTATAGAGACTCTCGCTTTCCAAGACTCTGTGCCTGTTCGGCGCCGCGTTCGGCCTCCAGGACGCCTCTGGGAGCGCAGGCCACAGAGTGCTTGTGCACGGGTCCTCACGGGCCCGCCCAAGCCACGAGTGTGCACGCTGCTGCAGCAGAGCGCGCCCGATGCCTTCAAACGCAGCCGCGCGGGGTCCCCCACTGGAGAGCGCGCGGGCTTGGCACGGCTGCGCAAGCGCGCCAGCAGGCGCGCGGCGCGGCTGTGGCGCGCCGATGCAGACGGGGCGGGGGTAGGGTTAGGGCGGGCGCGCGCCCGCGACTAGGGAGAACATGGCCACGCCAAACGTGGCGGACGTGATGATGATCTCCAGGCGGATGAGCCGGTTGCGGCTGCTGTCCAGCTCGATGTTGATGTACTCCTCCGTGTCCTTGATGTACTCGCCTGGCGCCCGCGCACGCGCGTCTCAGGCGCGGCGCTACCCTGTACCCTGGCGTCAAATCCCTCACATACCCTACCCTGGCCCCAACACAGTTCGTATGCGGCCCCGCTTTGCCCTGCCCTTGGGACCGATGGGAGCACGCCGCACCGTGCGACGGTCTCAAACAAAAGGCGCACCGCACCGCAGAAAGCTCCTGTGGCGTGCGAGCGGCTCTCCGAACACCGACGCCTCGCCTTGCACGCCCACTCAGCCGCCGGCAGCCGGCCACGGCGCGCAGCTCAAGCGTTCGTTCTACTGCTTTCACGCTGTGAGTGTAGGTATTCGTTTCTTTGCTATGACGATGGCCGAAAGGGCGGGCCTATGGACACGAGGCGGTCGTAGGACGCATCGATCTGCATGAAGTAGCTCTCCAGCAGGTTCTCCACCGCCTCGATGCTCTCCTCCGAGTCGTCGTTTTCTGCGGCGCCGTCGGCGCCGGCGCCCCCGCCACCTGTGGGGCTGGAGGGCGTGCCGCCGCCCTGCCAGCCGCTGAAGCGCGGCAGGCTGCCGACCGCCAGGCTGCCCGAGCGCCGCGCGCCGTAGAGCGAGTGCGACGGCGCCGACGCCAGGCCTGTCGGCGCGCCGCCGTCAGGCGCGCGGCGCGCGGGCGGCGCGGCGGCCGCCCCAGCGCACAAGCTGAGGGCGTGCTCGGGCTCGGGCGCAGGCTCGGCACACAGCCTGCGCCCGGGCTGCGAGCCCAGCATGCGTGCGTGCTTGCAACACGCCGTGCTAGGCGAAAGAAATAACTCAGCTCAGCTCAGAGTCTGCGCGCCCATCGCGCGCACCCAGGCGTGTTCGGTTGAACGTCTGTGCCAGCCAGCTAGGGCTGCTCGGGGGCAAGGGTAGGGCTTGGGCAGGGCTGGCATGCGCGGGGTGCGCAGCCGCACCGGAGCTGGCATTGGCGTGCTCCAGGAGCTTCTTCCGCGTGAGGCACATCTTCATCATGTCGTCGTCATCCTCCAGGAAGCGCTGCGCGCGCGGCACAACCCTGTAAGTAAAACCCTCACGCGGTCCCCAGGGGCGGGCCTTGGGCACACGCTGCCGCTGGTGCCGGCGGTGCGGCACGGGGCGGCCTGGCGGGGCGGTGCAGGGTGGGCGACAGCGCAGCGGTGCGCGTCGCCGGTGCTGTGCAGGGAGTGGAGGCCCCAGCCGCTGACTCAGCAGCCGCACCGCACACAAGGGCGCTCCCCGGCGCGCCTCACGGCACCATCAGCCACCCGGCCCGCGCTCGGTGCTCGGGCCGGCCCAGGCAGGCGCGCCTGCAGCTCCTCGCGCACGGTGACCACGCGCGTCCAGAGCCGCTGGTGGCGCGTCTTCACCTTGCGCACGCGCTCCAGGTTGCCGGTGGTCACCTGCGCGCGCGCGCGTCTGTGACCGAACTCCCAAAACCAGGGCGAGGGCGGGGGGACACCCTGCATGAGCGGTCTGCAGGGTCGGCGGAGGTGCCAGGCGTGCGTGGCCGGGCGCGCTGGAGGGAGCGGCGGGGCGCAGCGGGCACGCGCATGCCTGATGGCGGGCGCGGCGCGCGAAGCTGCGCGCAGCCTGGCTCCGCACTGTGCACTGCACCCAGGCGGGCGCGGCGCGCCGTATGAGCGGCTAGGCGGGCGCTGCAGCGGGTTAGGGTTAGGGTTGGGCGCGGCCAGGCGGGCGCGCACGTGCTTGGTGAGCGCGTCCAGCGCGGGGTGCGCCACGGCCTCCAGCTCCTTCACCAGCTGCGAGCACAGCGCGCACACCGCGCCGAGCGACACCTGGCGCCCGGCGCGCGCGTCACCGCGCGGCGGCAGGCCAAGCGGCGGGGGCAGCCCGCTCAGTAGTCGAAGGCCGCCCGAGCTGCTGAGCTCTACTTCTGAGCGCACTATTGGGAGCGCTTGCTTGAGCGGCATGCGGGGTTTTCAATTGCTGAAGCTGGCGCAAATGGAGATAGAATCAAGGACAGGGGGCCGCCCCATCGCACAGGGTGCCACTTGCAGCGCGCTGCGCTGTCAGGACACCGGCGCGCTCTGCTATGAGCCGCAGGCCCGCGCATGCGCATGCTCTGCCTTGCCACACGGTGGGCACGTCTCGGCCGGGCACCGCACCTCCAGCATCTGCAGCTCAAAGGGCAGCGGCATCACCTCGTGCCGGAACCCTGCGCAGCACAGCCTGTCACACGTCTGGCAAATGCTCACGCGAGCTGCCCTGGGCACAGGCAACACGGCCAGGTGCTTCTATCAGCCGGATGCCCACACGCCTGTCCCGCGGCGCTTTGCAGCGCACAGGCAGCCCCCTTCGCGCACAGGCAAGCCCCCCGGGGCGCCGCCATGCAGGCCCCCGCTTCTGGACCCGCGCCCGCCGGCCGCGCCTGAGGAGTCGTCTGACACGTCGTCCTGCTCCGCGGCGTCCTCGCAGCGCTCCGTGCGCCCCGCCGCAAAGTCCCGCGCCTGCACCGCCTGCGCCCGCGCAGCGCCTCCGCACGGCTGGCCGGCAAGTGCTGCCCCGGCCCTCAGCCACAGTGCACCGGCGGAGCGAGCGAGGCCCAGCAGCAGCAGCGGCGGCGGCTGGGATCGGCCTGGCAGCCAAGGCGGGGCTGCGGCGCGGCGCGCCTGCGCCTCGTGCGCGGCCTCGGTGATGTGCTCCTCCAGCAGCGTGCTGAAGTGCTGCGCGAGCGGCGAGTGGTCGAAGCCGGACATCGGGATGATGACGCAGTCGGCCGTGATGAGCAGCCGCGCGTGCTCCATGCTGAACACGATCGCGTTGTCGCGCACCAGCACCTTGCCCGTCTCGCTCGTCAGCAGGTTGGGGTCCAGCAGGCGCATGTCGCGGATGGGCACGCCCAGCTTGAACTTCTGCGCGGCGGCGCGCCCCCGTGCAGTCAGCACGTGTGGCACGTAGATGGCTTGCGCGCGCACGGCATGCTCCGATGCTGTAAGAGCGCCGTCTGTTCCACAAAGACTCCACGCCTGCTGCATGCACTCGCGAGCCACGCAGCCTTGTCACCGCGGCGCGGCCCGCTCGTCGGATGCAAGGGAGGGCGCCGCGAGCGGCCGTGTTGGCAGCGCAGTGCCTGCAGTGTTGCAGCAGGCAGGGACTGCTGCGCGCGGCAGCAGGTGCAGTGGCCGCACGCCTGGATGATGCCGCGCTTGTCGGAGACAAACATCGTCTTCACCGCCGCCCGCGTGATGACCAGCCATGTTCCTCGCCTGCCCGCCACGCATAGCATGCTTTGCAAGGAGCTGCACCGCCACAGGAAGTGCACGACTTTTCGCTAGTACCGGCGCCCATGTGCGCCCTGCATTCCACACATCGAGCGACATCAGCGTGGGTAGAGAGGCAGCGCTCCGCCACGGCGTTCACGAGCGGCGCGCCTGGCGCGGCTCTCTCGCGGCAACCCGGCCGCCTTGCCGGCCTTCTTGGAAGACCGAGGGGAGTTCCGGTGGGAGCCCAGCGCCCCGCTGCCGGTCGGCGAGGCCGCGCCGCTCGTCTGCCCGGACTGCGCGAAAAACAGCACTTATAGCTCCAGCAGCCTCGCTCAGGCCCAGCATATCAGCCTCACCAGGGGTGCTCAGACCTGCCGTCGTGCACCAGTTCCAGCGGCAGGAGCGCAGGCGGCCCTGTGAGCCTTGAGGCGCGCCTGCGCGATGGGTGTGCCAAAGGAGGTCTGCGCAGGCTTCCACCAGCCGCGGCCCTCCTCGGCGCGCTCGTCCTCGGTGCTGGACGTGCCCGCCAGCGGCTCGTAGGCGGCCGCCTCAAACACGCCAGAGTCTGAATGATGCATCGCGGCCGTGCTGCGCCCTGGCGGCGTGCGGCATCCACAGGCAGGGCGGTCGCCACCAGGGACAGCGCTATGCTTGCACAAGGCCTTGCACAATGCCCGGCTTCAGCTCTGCTTCGCTGCCATCATCAACCGATGTCTCGCTTTTCAAGTGGTCCGAGGAAACCTGCATGTTGCATGACTTGCCAGTAGTGTGAACGTCCCCTGCGTTGTAGCTTTACAACCATCAGCATCTCGCCTTGGTACCTTACAGGAACAAAGACCAGCACTGTGCTCACCAAGCATAGCGCTACCTCCTACATACTCTCACCTGCAGACCTTGTCAGCGACAGAGCATGATCATGACACACCTAGTAAACAGCAAATGAAATGCACCTGCAGTCACAGACCTCCCCTACGATGTCACAGGTCTCGCGATGCACATCCTACCTACACCCTAGCTATTCCCCTGCTACCTGCCAGGCTCATGTCGGCGACGCAAAAGCAAGCGTCGCGTTCACGCCCGGGCCGCCCACAGCCGGTGGCAGCCTGGCGCACCCACAGAATGCCGTCACAGTAGTCCCGCCATTACGTACTTCTTGCTGACTCAATACATGAGTTGTTGAAAATCTTGCGCAGACCGTGCCACCTCGGGCACGCGCGTGTCGCTTTGCAGCAGCTCTGCGCATACATGCGTGTGGTACTTTGCATGTCGCATGCTGCTGAGCTGCATGCACACTGTGCTAGCCAGGCCCGGGAAAACCACAAGCGCGAAGCTGCAGGGCCCTTCGCATCAAGACATGGAAAAAGGACGCATGGAAGCCAAGTGCGCGCAGACAGCACAGCAGCGGGCAAGCCACGACGCCGCCGACCTTGCTGTCCCTGCAGGGCGCATAAGGAGGCACCCCACGCAGACATGGGCGAACGCCGCTTGCAAGCAAGAACGGTGGCAGGCTTTCTGCCACCGGGCCGCGGCGGCGGTGCGAGTGGCCGGGCGCACCACTCGGGCCGGTTGATGAGCAGCCAGTTGTGGTAGTAGAGGATGATGGAGATGGGCTGCCCGATGATGCAGAAGCTGATCCAGAAGATGAAGTTGCCGATCTGGTCGCTGCGCACCTTGCGCTTCAGGTACTCGGTCAGGTACAGCATCGGCACCTGCGCCGCGGGCCGCGGTAGGGTAAGGGCGCGCAGGCAGCGGCGCCAGCCTTGGCAGCGCCACCACCAGCAGCGGCACCTGTTGCAGCGCTCACCGGCGCCGCGCGTGAGCCCCGAGCGTGCGTGAGTACCCCAGACGCGTCTGTTATGCGCAGGCACACAGAGCAGCAGCGTCGTTGCTCCTGCACAGCACCGCCTGAAAGCACCCGTGCGCACAAGCCAGCGCGCCGTCCAACTTGAACTATGCAGTGACAGGTTCGCCGCGCCTGCGCATGCCTATAGCTGCCCAGCAGCAACCTTGCATGCGAGGCAAACCTAGCGCGCTCCACATGCACATGGGACGCTGCACCGCACATTCATGAGCGGAAAACTTCTGGAAAAGCACCACCATAGCAGGCACGCTCGCGCCCGTAGGCATGCGCGGCAGCGGCGCGGGCGGCGCCGCGCCTGCGACATGACGCCCACGAACGCCCAGCAGCGGACCATGTGCAGCGGCAGGCCGATCAGCAGCTCGTGGAAGACGGCAGAGACGGCGAACACGAGCGTGCCGGCCCACATGCGCGGCACGCCCGCGCTGAGCGCGGGGAAGTAGACATGCCGCAGCATCCACTTGTGCACCGGCATGTTCCAGCGCTTCCAGTACGTGCCTGCGCGGCGACCCCAGATTAAGCATATACCCTAAACCTACCCTCCGCAGCGCCAGGGCTGCCGGCTTGCGTCTGTGAGCTAGGAAGCCATGCAGCTGCCGACGTTTCCTGCATGGCTCCCTGGCTTACAAACTACACCAGGTGCGGCTGCTGTGCCTTTTGCTGCGGCACTGCCATTGCACAGTCTCAGCTGCAGGGTGCACGAACGCGGGGTGCAAGGGGTGAGGCGCTGGGCGCGCCTGTCGTGTCGCTATTCCACCAGTCCTGCGCCCTCGCAGCATGCACAGGTCAGAGCCGAGCACAGCTCCAATCGGCGCCGCATAGGCGGCTCCTTCAGCGCAGCTTGCAAGTCAGCGCTGTGGGGCGCGCGCCTTGTAGAACTCGCGGTCGCCAAAGCCCGTGATCTCTGCCACGATGTTCAGCCTGCGCGCGCGCGTCAGCGGCGCAGCTCAGCGCGCGCCCACTTTCGGTATGCACCGGCGTGCATACACAGCGCGCTCGCACCTCCTGAATACCCAGGCTCATGAGCACCCCGGCGGCAGCGCCGTGCGCGCCGCGCCCGGCACCGCGCGGGTGCAGAGGCCGGGCCCCTCCACAAGTCGAACAGCGCGTGGAAGGTGAGCAGCCAGCCGTGGATAGGGTTAGGGTAGGGCGGCTGGGGCGCACCAGAGGTGGAACAGCGCGTAGAAGATGAGCAGCCAGCCGTAGAGCGTGGGCAGGCTGAGCTTGAGCACGCGCTCGAACATGCGCGGCCAGTTCAGCTGCCGCAGCGGGTGCAGGCTGTTGGCGATGGTCGGCTGCAGGTACTGCTCGGTGATCATGAGCGCCACGCCGGCCACCACCACCAGCCGCACGCCGTACCTGCGCCGCGCCGCCTGCCCCGCTTCAGACCCCCCCGCTTCGCCTCTCACCCCTCCGCACGCTGCCAGCTGCTGGCGAACCATCCAGGCGGGCTTGAGCAGAGCGCGCGCTCGGCGGTGGAGCGTAAAAAACCATGCCGCAGCCGCGGGGGCGCATGGAGCATAAATACAGGTATATGCTTAGGGTCAGCACAGGCACTGCACGGGCTCGGCACGGCGCGCACAGCAAGAGTCAGCGGCCGCATGGCGGATGGAGTGCGGGCACTGACTAGGTTTATGGTCAGGACAGGGACAGCCCGGGCTCGGCAGGGCGCGCACAGGAAGAGCCAGCGGCCGCGGAAGCGCGTGGAGCGCGGGTAGGACGTCTGGTAGATCAGCGTCGGCACCACCAGGAAGTATGCCAGGTTGCCGGGCGTTAGGTTGGCCGGGTACGCCACCACGCCGCCGCTGCCGGACGTCGCCTCGTCGGCGTCCGCGTCGGGCGCGCGCCGCTCGTGCTGCCGCTGGTCCGCCGCGCGCCTCCGGCTCCTGTGGGGCGCGCGGCAGGGTCGGAATCGGTCGGCCGGGTCAACAGTTCAACAGAGGAGCCCATGCATGCGCTCCCACAACACTCCTCACTCTGCATCCGCCGCGGAGTCAGGTGAGACAGGGCGGCGGCTGCAGCTACCACCCGGCGCCTTGCGCTGCGCACAGCTACGTCTACTCGCGCCCGAGGCACTTGTTGGGTAAGCACAGGGCAGGCGCCCTGTCCCGCGCGGGGCGCGCGCTGCAGGCCAGAGTTGCAGTGCGCGAATGAGCACAGGCGAGGCGCCCTGCCCAGCCCGGGGCGCGCGCCGCAGGTCGTAGTTGCAGTGCGCGAAGGAGACCAGCTTCATCCAGAGCACGACGGTAAAGATGGTGACCACGAAGCCCGGCACGGCCTCCGCGCGCGTCAGCTCCACCACCGCGCAGGGCACGGCCAGGGTCAGGGTCAGGTTGGCCGCATTCAGCGCGAGCAGCAGCGCCTCCGTCTGGCGGCCCATGCGCGCGGCCAAGCGCCGCGCGTCGCTTGGGCGCACATCCTTCTTCTTCTTTGCCATGGACGCCTGCGTGCGCAAGGCCGGGGGCGTTATTTGTTGTTACCATGGCGCAGCCTGTGAAGGCACGGCCCGCTGCTCTGTTGCTGTCCAGCAGACTGGGGCGTGGTCTGGCAAGCGTGCAGGGCGATGCCCTGGGCGCCCACAGCCCAGGGCGCTGCCTGTGACGTGTCGCACGGGCTGGGCGGCTGGCGTCAGTGCATGCAAGCAGGAACGGCTCGCCGGCGGCGCCAAATCAGCGCAGAGCGCTCCCAGTGGACAACCTATGCAGCCAGGGCTAGGGTAGGGTCCAGCACGCGCGCGCACGCGCCTTTTTCTCGGCCTTGAGCCGCTCGTTGCCGAGCAGCTCGATGCCGAGCGCGGCGGCCGCGAACGCGGCGAGCGCGGGCCAGCAGAGCAGCAGCGGCACGTTGCCCTTGGGCAGCGCCCAGCCGACCCAGGCGGTCGGGTTGGTCAGCACGCCGTACTTGAGCAGGTTCTCCACGATCAGCCGCGCTTTGGCGCACACCAGGATCAGCATCATCAGGTTGAGCAGACCTGCATGGACCGCGCTCGCTGGTCAGCCTGCCTTCTGGGCGGGTCCTCCTTGGGGGACGACACGCGGCTTGCGCCCACGTGAATGCAGGCCCAGCCGAGTGGATGCACTGCTCCTCTTTGACATGGCGGCATGCCACGGGCGTGACAAGGACTGGCCCTGCACTCAGCGCAGCGGGTGGCACGAGCAGCATCCCGCACGACAGCACAAAGTGCAGCGTTGGTGGCTGCGGCAACCGCGCAGCAGGCCCGCCGAGCGCGAGCATCGGGTGCGTCAGTTTGCACAACAGGTTGGGGGCGGCCAGGACGCGGCAGGACACAGCACAGACAGCCATGCCATGCTGCTCGTCGTCAGCACCGCAATGTCAGACACTGCTGGTGGAGTGGCGTGAGGGAAGCAGGGGCGCGCGCCCGAGTGCTGCTGCAGCGCGATGCGGTGCGAGGAGAGCATGGACGGCCGCGACTCCACGTGCAGCGGCGTGCTGCCCGTCATGCGCAGCATCTGCCGCGGCGTCGTCGGCGGCTGCGCCCGCGGCAGCGCGCCCTGCGGGCGAACCAGCCCGAATAAACTGCCTGGCGCTGCAGGAGCACAAGCCCTTTGCACCCCGGGAGCAGGGCAACTCCACTGCCAGGCCTGGCATTGCCCTGGCCGACGCGGCCGCGTCTGAAAGTGCACGCCATTCAGCCATGTTGCCGCCAGTTTGCATGGCATGCGCAGCACACACCGCCTGGCAGCAGGCGTGTGGCCGCTCAGGCGGCGAGCAGATGCATTGGCCGCACAGCAGAACGCGCGAGGGCAGGCCTGTAGCCTCTCTATGCAAGCAGAAATCATTCATGCTCCTGGTCAGCATAGAAGTCAGGCGAAACCCTTTCAAGACCCTGGCTCGCACCGCCTCGCTGGCGCCGCTGTCGCTGGTGTAGTCGCGCCCGCGCGCGCGCCGCAACGTGTCGGTGACGGCGCGCGCGTCCGCGGACGCACGCGCGGCCGCGCGCTCCTCAAACTCGTGCGCGCCGTCGCCGCCTGCGGCGGCACAGGCGCCGTCGGCGGGGGCACGCGCTGCTCGACTGATCAGCAAGAATGCATGCGCCAGGCACTGCTGGTCTGCACTATGGTCACTGGCGTGGGTTTTGCACGAGGGCAACGCACGCAGCCTGTCCTGCTGTTTGCGCGACAGGCGCAGGCCGAGCCGCCTCAGCCGCCAGACCGAAGCCTGGCGCATGGACCAGCACGCGCGGCAGATATGTTCGTGTCGCTGTGCGTTGCCGGACGTGCGCGCCAGCGCCGGCCGCTGGCGGGGCGCGCACCCCGGCCCACGCCGTTGCTCCACCGCGCGCCCAGGTCCGGGTCGGGCGTGGTGCGCGGCGCAGGCAGCGCCTGCCGCTGCCGCGCGTCCTCCCTCTGCGGCGCCAGCAGCAGACTCGATAACCTGTTCAGCGGCAGCTCGGCTGTGCTGGTCTAGCACAGGGCGCCTGGGGTGCCGCGCGGCAAACGTCCCTGTGCAAGGCGGTGGAATGTGCTGCGAGCCAGCGGGCCCAGCACGCTGGTGCGCTCCTGACACGGCAGGCCTGCCATGCGGCGTCCAGCCGATCGGCCCTGGCAGCACCGCGCGCAGCGCCGGCACCCGCCGCGTCGCAGCGCGGGCATTTGCCGCGTCGCACGCCCGGCTGCCGAGGGCGGGGCGCAGGCGGCGGCGCGCACCCAGCGCACGTCGGCGCTGCGCAGCGGCGAGCGCATGCGGCACGGCCCGGCCAGCGTGCGCAGCTCGCAGCCCGCGCCCGCCAGCGCCTGCACCCACGCGTCGGCCGCCTGCCCATCCGCGGTGCTGAGGCGCATCAGGCTGATGCCGCCGCGGTCCACCACGCCAAACGTCCAAAACCGGTCCTTCTTCAAGCCCTCCACCTCCACGATGCAGCCCTGCGCGCGCCGGCAGCGCTCACGGGTGTGCAGGTAGCTGCTCGCATCCGCGTGGCGCAGAATCTTGCCAGCTTACGGTGAGACGCAGTGAGCACTATTGCTCTTAAACAGATGCTGGTGGTAGAGTCTTCGGCTTCGTAGTACGCAGACAGTGTATTCCAATGTATACAAATATAAGCGCCGCCGCCGCACACATGACCAGCCCATCCCTGGGCGCCAGGGCGACCTGAAACACAGCGCAGGAGCGGCTGCCGCGCCAGCAGCGGGCGAGCGCATGAAGGGCCGCGGAAAGGGAGCAGAGGCGAGCCGGGGGGCGCGCGAGGTGAGCGCACGGCGACGTCCACGTGCCCGCGCGGGTGGTCCGCCACGGCCTTCTCGCTGCGGTAGTACTGCAGCGCGCTGCCGGTGAGCGTGAAGAAGCGCAGCTCCCACTGCCCGGAGAACAGCCCGGTGGTGAAGGGGCGGTACTTGCAGAGGTAGCCGCAGCGCGTCGGCTCCCGGTTCTGCTTCGCTGTGACCTGTAGCGCCGAACGGAGTCGTCAGCAGTGGCCGCAACATGCGCTCGTTGCAAAGGAGTGAAGCTCGCCTGGGCAAGCAAGCGACAGGTGTGGCAGTCGTGCGGCAGGACACAGGGGCGGGCAGGCGCACCAGGAGCTTGAGGCGCTCGTTTTCGGCCGTCAGCTGCGCTATGCGCGCCTGTGTCTGGCCCGCCGCGCCGTCAGAGTGCGCATCGCCCCGCAGAGGCATGCTGCTTGCGCGCGCGGCCTCACCTGCACGCCAGCACAGAGGTGCTTTGCACGGGGCTTTGCGTTTATATGTGGGACCGGTATAAGATGCACACGCAAGAGCATACATGGGTGCTCACCTGCGAGCCTCCTTCACCTGTGCACACACGCGGTGTGGCGTGCACGTCTGCAAGTCATGCGCTGGCAAGCCTACCCAGCGCGGCGTGCTGGTAACCAACTTGCAGGCTCGCAAAAACTGTCAGAATCAACGCACTGAGCGCGTGCCAGACGCGTGAGCATGTACGTATGGCCTTGCTTAAGAGGCGCGCAGCAGACAATGTATTCACAGCGTCTGAGCAGAGCAGACGTCTGAAAGTGCAAAGGCTATGCAGCATTGCGTCAGGCCCCCAGCATGTGAGCCGAATGCACCCCAGTACTCCGCCTAGCGAGCCAGGAGATGCATGTCGAAACTGCTTTCTGCGCGCCCCAGAAGGGCCGGCAGTCAGTGCAGCACACAATTTGCGTGGCAGGCACTGGAGCGCTGCCCGACGTGCGCAGAGTGATGGCGAAGGGCGCGTTCAAGACGGTTGGCAAAGGCAAGCGGCGCTTTGTGCCGCACCCAGAGCCGGCCGACGACGACGAGCTGGAGCTGGAGGACGACGACGCGGAGGAGGGCGGCGGCGGGGCCGCAAAGGCGGGCGGCAAGAACAAGCGGCGGCGCTCCCTGGTGGACGACGCTGCTGAGGAGGACGGCGAGGTGCGCAATCAACCACTGGCAGCACCATTTTCTAGAATTTCAAGCTCCCCGTAGGCTGCGCTCTGCTGTGTTCGTAGTGCACTTTGACGGTGAACCACACATGGTGAGCCTGGAGCCTCGACTCTAGCTCCCTGCTTGCTGCTGTGAACAGGAGAGAGCAGGGGGGCGCCTGCAAGCACTGAAAGAGCCAATGGCGTTTTACATGGGCTGGTACATGCGCAGGACGAGGAGGATGACGAGGGCGACGACGACGAGCGACCGCGCCAGAAGCGCAACCGCTTCATTGACGACATCGCGGCGGTCGATGAGGACGAGGAAGAGGAGGAGGACGACGTGCGCGCCCGCGCCCAAGGGGCCCTCGCCCCCGGCACTGCAGCAGTCTCTGTTCCTGCAACCTTCATCGGTGGTGTTCACGTAGTCCCCGTATGTGGTGTGCGTATGTGGACCCGACCAGAACGGGCGACAGTGCTAGCCTGAGGTACTGCACTGTGACTGCAGAAGGTCTGCAGAGCGCCTGCGGAACGCGGAGGGCCGGGCAGGGCAGGCGCGCACCGGCAGCCTGGGCTGACGGGTATCTGTATGAGCAACGTCAAGCCAAGGCCCCGGCGCCGTCCAGCGCTGGCGCCCGTCACTGACTCAGCGCGAAGTGCGGTCGAGCGGCAGGCCGGGGAGCGCACGCGAGGAAGCGACAGTTAAGCTCATGGGGCGGTGGGTGTGGCACAGGAGCCTGCTCACGGAAGCAGCACAGCAGTCATATGGTGTCCTCGACCAAACACGCATGCCTTGCAGGGACGGCTGCCGGCGTGCAGGCACAGGGGCAATTGAACAGCACGCCGCGACGCGCGTGCGGAGGCGTATGGCCAGAGGCAGACTTGTGTGGAAGCGCTTTAGTGTGGAGCGTCACGAGCGGCGTGGCCGCATCGCACGGGAGGCCGCGGGCGACGCGTTTCGTGAGAAGTTGGAGCAGGCGGGGGGTGCGCTGCGCGCGCGCCGCCGGGCGGCCGCGCGCGGCTGACGGGGGTCGGGCGGGCGCCGCGCAGGAGGTGGACGACCTGATCCACGACGAGGCGGAGGAGGTGGCGCAGGCGGAGGTCGCGCTGCGCACGGCTGACATGCACTGGTTTGGGTTAGGGCTGGCTAACCCTAGTATCCTGACCCGCGACTGACGCGCGCCGGGCGGCGCCGCGCAGGAGGAGGTGGACGACCTGATCCACGACGAGGCCGAGGAGGCGGCACAGGCGGAGGACGTGCTGCGCACGGCTGACAGGGACTGGTTTGGATTAGGGTTGGCTGACCCTATAGGCTGACCCGCGCGGCTGACGCGGGCGCGCGGCCGCCGCGCAGGAGGAGGTGGACGACCTGATCCACGACGAGGCGGAGGAGGTGGCGCAGGCGGAGGATGTGCTTCGCACGCACCGCCAGGTGGACATGCGATCCGGCCGCGACGTGACAAATGAGGAGGTCGAGCGCTACGTGAAGGAGCGCTACGAGGACCCCGCGCTGCGCGAGGCCGCGCAGCGCGACGACGGCGGCGGCGCACAGGCCGGTGCGCCCCTGCCGCCGTGCGCGCGCCCGCGCCTCAACCGTAAACTTTGTCAGGGAGGCGGCCCGGCGCGAGGCCGGCGGCGGGCAGGCGCTCCGTCCGCCGGCCCTCTACTGTGTGCAGTGACGGGCATGGGGCCTCTCGCTGTGCAAGGCTGCCCGCAGTGGCGGCGACGGCGTTGTGCTGCTAGCCGGCGCGCGTCGCGATGGGTGCGTGCTGAGTCGGCGCCCTGGGCGCTGCGGTGCCTGCCGGCCGCTGGACGGGGCCGCGCCGCGCGCAGGCGTGGTCGCGCAGCAGGCGCTGCTGCCGCAGCACACCGACCCCAAGCTCTGGCTGGTGCACACCAAGCCCGGCGCGGAGCGCGAGGCCGTGCAGTGCCTGCTGCAGAAGGGCGTCGACCTGGCGCTGCGCGGCACGCCGCTGCAGATCAAGTCGGCCTTCACGCAGGACCACCTGAAGGCGCGCAATTTCAACCAACACAGAAAACAGATTCTATGCCAAATTACTTGGATCAAGCTGTTATCAATGTCAAACCGTGCTTGGAGGTTCGTGAGAGCCGGGGCGCGCCTCGCCGCCAGCCACGCCTGTGCAGGCCCATGTTGGACTGCGTGCTCCACCACGCTAACAGAAACCTTATGCTGCTCTATTTGCACGGCCGTGTGTAAGGAGATTATAGCCGGCCTCAACGCAGAGTGGCTGGTCATGCTGCGTAGGGCACCGTGCTGTCTTAGGCGCAGCCCCCAGCTGCCCCCTAGCTGAAAGAGACGCCCTTAGACGGCTACGGCCGTGTGCCCAGTTGTTAACGACAGCAGCGCAGGCGGGGGCGGGCAGCGTGCAGGCCATTGTGGCTGGCACGGTATGCCGAGCCCAGCGTGAGTGCGCGCGGGGCGCCGCAGGGGTACATCTACGTGGAGGCCTTCAAGGAGGCGCACGTGAAGGAGGCCGTGCGCGGCCTGCGCATCTGCTTCCAGTCCAAGGGCGCGCAGCTGGTGCCGCTGCGCGAGATGGTGGACGCGGTGACCGTGAACGCCAAGGCGCGCGCGGCCATAGGCGCGCGCCTGTCGCGCCGCGCCGCATGCGCGGGCGCCCGCCTGCTCGGTGCTGACGGCGGGACACCGCTTTGCATGAAGAGGCCCGTTGGAAGTTCCGGCGTCCGTCGGGCCTGGAGTCAGATCGTGGCCAGAGCCGTGGTCGGAGCCATGCACTCTGGTGGGCTGTGCCTAGAGGCAGCGATGTGCTTACAGCTGTGGTTCGTAGAGGGTCAAAAAGCCTATTCGTAGAGGGTCTCCAAGAGCAAATCGATGACCCCGCATAGACATGGGCGTGTGGTCGTGTGTGCTCGGAGCCGCATCTCGGAAAGCTGCCTAGGCGAGGTATGGTCACAGGGGCAGCGCAACGCTTCCTCCGTCCCAATGTGGATGTTTGCAGACATGCTGGGGCCGCGGCACTGTGCGGCGCGCGCGCCGGCCAGCCACCCAGGCGGCCGCGCGCGCAGACGTGGGCGCGTGGGCGCGCGTGCGCGCCGGCCTGTACAAGGGCGACCTGGCCAAGGTGGTAGACGTGGACCACAGCGCGGGCCGCGCGCTTGTGCGCCTGGTGCCGCGGCTGGACTACGCGGCGCTCGCGCAGCGCCGCGAGGAGGGCCGGCAGCCAGGGCTGCCCTTCGGGCAGATGCCCGCCGTGCGCCCGCCCGCGCGGTGCGCCCGCGGCGCGCGCAGCGGTTGCTGTGGCCCGGGGAGGCTCGCTGGGGCTGCCGGTTGGCTGGGCGCCCGGCCTGCGCCCTGCGCCTGCCCGCGCGGTCAGGCGCGTCAGGCCTTCCTGCCTCTGACATGGAGGCCACCCGCCACCGGTCTGTGGCTGGGCGCTGCCGAGGCGTCTGCGCTGTCGGGCCACCATCCGGACCGCCGTCAGGCGCTCGCGACGCCACTCAAGCATAGGGTAGGGCGTATGTTAGGGCAGAGTAGGATAGGAGCTAATCCTATGACGCGCTCGGGCGCCAGGGCGTTCGCGGAGGGCGAGGCCAAGGAGCACCGGCTGCTGGTGGAGAAGAAGCGCGGGCAGGACGGCAGCGGCTTCTACTTCGTGCTCAACGGCAGCCAGCGCTTCGAGGACGGCTACCTGCTGAAGCAGGTCGCGCTCAAGAGCCTCATGCTGGAGGAGGCGCTGCCGCCGCTGGACGAGCTGCAGCGCTTCAACCAGGCGCGCCCGCGCGCGGCCCGATTGGCCTTGGCGAAACCCTGCGGTGGGGTAGGGTGCTTATCGAGCAGAGCATGCGCTTAAGAGCCTGCCGCTGGGGAGGCGCTGCCGCCGCTGGACGAGCTGCAGCGCTTCAACCAGGCGCGCCTCCGCGTGCGGCTCACCTTGAGATGGCCTGGGCGACACCCTGCGGTGGGGTAGGGTGCTGACCGAGCGGGCCGCGCTCAAGAGCCTGCCGCTGGGGGAGGCGCTGCGCCGCTGGACGAGCCGCGGCGGGCCGATTGGCGGCGCCGGGGGGCGGCCCAGCGCGCGCCGCGGCGCGCCGATCGGGCGCGCCGGGGGGCGGCCCAGCGCGCGCCCCCGTCACGCGCGCCGCGCGCGGCCTCTCTACGTGGGGACCCGGCCACGCGCACGCCGCCAGCGGGCGCGCCCGCGCGCAGGTGGGCGCCGCGGCGCGTACGGAGGATGACGCCGGTGCGGGCGGCGAGCTCGCGCAGCTCGTGCAGGCGCTGGCCACCGACGGCGATGCCGCGGGCGTTGCTGCCGCTCGCTTCTCCAAGGGCGACAAGGCGCGGCCCCCGCCGGCCGTCATGCGCCCGCCTGGGGCGCATGCCTTGGCTCCCGCTGCCGCCGTCGCAGAGCGGCGCACCGCCGGCTGCTGTGACTCCTGCGCAGTGAGCGCGGTGCTGGACGGTGGTGTCAGAAGGGCGCACGCTGGCGCCGGGCCGAGGGCGCGCACAGACGTCTCTGTCCATGCAGACCGTTCGCAGCCAAGCCCAACTCGCAGCGGTGGCGTTCAAGGAAGCTGGGGGCAAGAGCGCGAGGTCTGCCTGGCGCCCCCCGGCCCGCAGGTGAAAGTGGTGGAGGGCGACCTGAAGGAGCTGCTGGGCAGCGTGCGCGCGGTGCTGGACGACGGGCGCGTGGAGGTCATGCCGTCCATGCAGGGCCTGGACGAGGTGCTCGCCTTCGAGCCCGGCCAGCTCGCCAAGTTCTTCCAGGCGCGCCCCAACCCTAATCCTGATCCAGCTCGCCAAGTTCTTCCAGGCGCGCCTGGCTTCCGGGATAGGGTAAGGGGACCAGCCATGCACGGGGCATGCTGCTGACTGCGAGGCTCGTGCGAGTGCATGGCCTGGGCTTGGCGACCGGACTCGCGGGGCTACTTTTGTTCGCAGGAGGAGGCTTGCCTGTGCGTGAGTTGCACTTGCAGTGAGAGCATGCGATTTGTGAGTTACTTAGTGAGTGCTGCTTCAGGAGGGCAGGCTGCATTTTGTGGCCTGTTGCACCAGGGAGGCAGGTGCATGGCAACCGAGCGGCGCGGCTTGCGCAGCCAGGGCAGTCGCAGGCCGTGCTGGGGGCGGCGGGGCGCGGGAGGCGCGCTCCGGTATCTGGTCTCTGGCAGAAGAGCGTGCTCACGATGTGCGCAAGGCGGAGCGGGCGGCGCGCGCGCGCAGGCGGGCGACCACGTGCGCGTCACGGGCGGGCAGCACGAGGGCCAGACGGGCATGGTGGTGCGCGTGGAGGGCGCGGCTTGCGTGCTGGTCAGCGACGCGGCCAAGGCCGAGCTGCGCGTGTTTGTGCGCGACCTGTCCGAGGCCGCCTCCGCCGCGTCCGGCCCCGACACGTGCGTGCCGGCGGCCGCCTATCCCAGGGGGCTGCACGGCGGTGCCTCCAGGGCTTGGGGGATGGCGGGATGCCTGCGAGAGGGCTCTCTGCTAGAAGTCAGCCACCCGGCTGTTGCAGTGGAGCCGCTGCGCGCCTGTTTGCCGGCCGGTGCCTCAGGGAGGCGCGCGGCACCTCATGCAAAGGCTGCGCGAACTCCTTCAGGCAGCGCTCCGCATGCTCTCGGATGGAGCATCACAGGCGAGGCAGCTGCGCAGCTTAGTAGCGACAATGGCCGCGGGTTTAGGCCGGCTAAGTTTAGGCTATATCTAGGCGACACGCGCGCGCGCGCGCAGGTTCGGCGAGTACGAGCTGCACGACCTGATCGCGCTGGACGGCCCGCAGACGGTGGGCGTGCTGGTCAACGTGGGCAAGGACACCGCGCGCGTGCTCACCAACCAGGTGCCGCCGCGCGTTCCCGATCAGTCCGCTGTGCGTGTGGCCCACATGCGCACGCACACACTGCTGCGTTCGGCGGGTGCACAGATGTGCGGCCGCCCGTCTCCGATCCATGAACCAGCCCTCGTCAGGCCCGCTGCGAGCTTTGGCAGGGGCGCTCGGCCACATGTGAGCCGCGCATGTGAGCCGCGCATGCCCGGCTGGTGCCGCACCACGCAGGGGCGAGCGCTTGCGCCCCGGCCTCCGCTGGCGCGCCGGGGCGGAGGAGCCGAGCGCGCGCCCCATGCGGCTGCCACAGTCGGCGCATGCGGACCGTCAAACATGAGTAGTCATCGTAAATGGGCTGCGTGCGGCCCTGGCAGGGCATGTCGGAGATGCCGTACGTGCGCACAATTGACAAGGTAATGATGATGTTATAACAATAGGGTTGCGTGCGGCCCGCGCAGGGCACGGCGGAGAAGCCGGACGTGCGCACGGTGCGGCTGCCGGACATCAAGCGCAAGCTGTTCAACCGCAACGCGGTCGCCAAGGACCGCGCGAACAACAGCGTCGCGCCCGGCGACGCGGTGACGCTGGAGGACACGCGCCTGCGCGGCCGCGCCGGCACCGTGAAGTACATCCACATGGGCGCGCTGTTCCTGCACGCGCGGTGCGCGGTGGCGCGCCTGCGGCCCCCTCCCTGCGCCCGCAGCGGCACAGTTCTCCCTTGACGGGGAGTAAAGGTGTCTGGGCCTGCGCATGTCAAGTGGTCTGGGGCTAAGCACATGCGCATGGTTGCCCGTCCTGCTCGAGGGCGCCACCTGGCAGCACTGCGCCGATGCGGGCGTAGTGAGCACATGCAGCGATGCACAATCATGTGCACCTGAGGATGGGAATGCCAATTGGGGAGGCAGGTGTTTAGAGTTAGGGTAGGAATATCCACTGTAGCCGCGAAGCGAGGCCGCGCGCGCAGGGACGTGATCGAGAACGGCGGCTTCCTGTGCGTGCGCGCGCGGCAGTGCTCCGTGCGCGGCGCGCGCGCGGCTGCGCCCGGCGCGGGCGCCGCCGTGCGCAACATTGCCGCCATGGCGCTGCTGCGCTCGCCCGCGCCGCACCAGGGGTGCGCGCGCCGCTTCGAGCTGCACTTTTGCCACGGTGTGACGGTGCATGCGCAGCGTCGGTCTGCGCCTTTGGCGCCACATGCCGGGGGTTGGCTGTGGATGACTGGATTGCCAGTGCGCTGCGTCGGAAGCAGCTGCAGACCCCACGAAGGCGCATGAGCTACCTGGGAGCATCCTGCCGCATGCTGCTCGAAGCATAGCTGTTGGCCCTGTTGGAAAGGCGGGAGCGAGCCTCCCTGCATGGCAGCTGCCGGGGCCCGCTGATGGCCCCGCTGTGCGCGCAGCGGCTTTGGCGCCGGCGCGAGCGTGCTCGCGTCGCCGCGCGCGGGCGGCCCGGGCGGCTTTGTTGGCGGCGGCTTCGGCGCGCGCGGGGGCGCGCCCAGCTTTAGCGGGCGCGGCGGCGGCCGCGACGGCGGCATCCCGCGCGGCACCAAGGTCACCATTAGCAAGGGGCCCTTCCGGTGCGGTCCCGGGGCTGGCGCCGGTCCGGGGGTGTTTGCGCTGAGGTTGCGCAGAGAGGAGCTGGGTCAATGCTCTAGACTGACCTTTTTAAGTCTAAGCACTGCTGCACCTCCACTGCAAGCCCAATGGGCTCTCCTATTGAGGACCTGCGGTCTCCTCTGGGGCACGCCGGCTTTCTGGGGCCAGCGCAGCCTTGCTACAGCGGTATGCTGCCAGTACTTACTGCTTGCTGCTGCCCAATGCTTACAGGCTTTGGCTCTGCAAGCCAGGGTCCGCTTGTCACACACCTCTTACACTGGCCATGCAGCCCGTGCTGTGCTGCTGCTGCAGCCGCGCGGTCGGCCCGGCCCAGCGCGGCCGCGCCCGGCCCCCACGCACGGGCGGCAGCGGGAGCAGCGCGGGAGCGCCGCCCCCGGCTCCGCGCAGCAGAGCCACCGGCCGCCTCTGAAGTCATGCTTCCGGGGCCCGGCAGCGGCTACACGGGCCGCGTCGTCAGCGCGACCGACTCGCACGTGCGCCTGGAGCTGGAGGCGCAGTACAAGACAGTGACGGTCAAGCGCGACCAGCTGCCTGTGGAGCAGGGCGGGCAGCCGCTGCCGCGGCCTGCGCCCAACTACGCGGGGCTGCCCGGCAGCGCGACGCCGGGCGCGGCCACGCGCACGCCGCTGCACGCGGGCGCCACGCCGCTGCACGCCTGGGGCGCCGGCGCCACGCCGCTGCACCCGGGCGCCACGCCGTTGCACCCGGGCGCCGGTGCGCCTGCCGCGCCGCCGCCGCCCGCCCGGTGGAAGTTGCGGGGCGCGCCGGGAGGGCTCGGGTGCCAGGGGCGCCGACCGCGATCGCGGCCCCTGCCTGCCGGATGTCCTGCTGCGCCGCGCTCGCCCTGCGCCTGCTGCCTTTTCTGCACGGGGCGGCGGGGGGCAGCTCCGGTGCGCAGCAGCGCGCTGGCGGGGGCTAACTCAGGATAGGGCTAACTCAATACCCTAACTAGTTAACACCCTAACTCAACACCTGACAGGGGCTGACCCTGCCCCGCGCCAGCGACGCCCGGGCGCGACAACGCGTGGAACCCGTCCGCGCAGACGCCGCGGCACCCGTACCCGGACGAGCCGCGCAGCGCGCCGGCGCAGGCGCGCGCGGCCCCAACCCCACCGCCCCAACCTCACACCAACCGTAACCCTGGTCATATGGCCCCTGCCCCTCACGACATTCGGCAAAGCACCGAGGCGTCCGAGCCGTGCCGGTCACAGCCCCAGGGTGCAGCCGCCGTGCGCTTGTGCGGCGAGCCGAGCCGGGTGCGTCGCGCGCGGCCAGGCTGGCACGCCGGGCGGGTACGGGTACGGGCCGGCAGCGGGCACGCCCGCCTACACGCCCGCGTACACGCCCGCGGAGACGCCCGCCGGCACGCCCGGCGGCGCGGACTTGGGGCACCTGCCAGGTCAGCCCCGCCGCGCCTGCCAGCGTTGGAGCACCAGGACCACTTGTGGGCCCACACTGATCACGCTGCGGGTGTGCACGCACACAGTCGCGCGCCGACACCGACACTTTGCTCCCTCGCTCGCTCGTGGCACTGCTCCCGCACTGACTGTCGCCACACCCAGCACTGAACAGTCACTCGAAAACTGCGCGACTGTGAGGATGAGGACTGCGGCCGCAGGCCCGCCCGGCGACGGCTACGCGGCGGCGGGCACGCCGGCGTTCCTGGGCGCGGCCACGCCGTACGGCGACGGCACCACGCCCGCGCTGGACGGCGCCACGCCCGGCTCCGCGGCCGGCGGCGGCGCCGGCGGCGCCTACTCGCCCGCGCTGCCCTCGCCGGCCGCCGGCACGCCGGGCCTGGCGCCCACGCCCGGCACGCCGGGCTTCGACCCGCAGTCGCCGGGGTTGCCCTCCGGTGCGGCACGCCCGCCCCGCGTTCTTGTTGCGCCCTTGCATGCCTGGGGCGGCGGGTCGCTGCTGCTGCGCCGCGCCAGCGCCCCTGAGGTGCCGCCCTTGACCGGGCTGGCACGCCCGGCCAACGCTCAGACCCGGCGCGCCTAGCTCCCGCCCGCGGACGCTGGGGCTGGCGAGCCCCGCCGAGGCCCTGCTGTGCGCGACGGCATGGTGTAGGAATAGCTGCGATCGGCGCCCAGCTCCCGGCCGTGAGGGCCAGCGCTGTGCGCTGCTGGAGGGCGCGGCCGTGCCGCTGCACACAGGTTTGATCCTAACCCCGACCCTAACCCTGCGCGCAGGCGACGAGGGCCAGGACTGGGCGCTGTGGGAGGGCGTGGTCGTGCAGCTGCCGGGCGGCGGCGTGGGCGTCGTGCAGGCGGCCGGCGCGGACGGCGTGTGCACCGTCGCGGCCGCGGTCGTCGCCGAGGACGGCGCGCTGAGCGTGCCGTTTGGCGCGCCGAGCTTCTCGCAGGCGCGCGCGCGCCTTGGGTAGGGTGAGAGTTAGGGTCTTGTGCTTCTTAGAGCGAGTGATGCTGCCGGCTGTGCGCTTAAAGCCGGCTTGGGTGCGCGCGGCTCAGCGCCGCCCGGGTGGCTGTGTCGAGCGGGCGGGCGGGGGCGCCGCGCTTGCCCAGGACGCCCGGGCCGACGCGCTGCACGGCAGGACCGAGCTCTCCTCCCAGGCAGGTCCCTGAGCCGCTGCGAGGTGGGAGGCTGCGGCGCGTATGGGTGTTGAAAGGAGCTTCATGAGGTTTGGGCTCTGCCGGGTCAGCAGAGCGGGCGCCGTAACACCTGGTCCCGTGCGCAACGCGCGCGGCGCAGGCCGGCGCGGAGCTCACGCGGCTGCCGCCCGCCAAGAAGGACGCGATCAAAATCCTGTCGGGCGAGCAGCGCGGGCAGACGGGGCAGCTGCTGGGCGTGGACCACAGCGACGGCATCGTCAAGCTGGACGCCAACCTGGACATCAAGATCCTGCCGCTCGCGCTGCTGGCGCGCCTGCACGACCCGGCGCGCCCGCCCGACGCCGGCTAGCGCCGCAGGCGCCTTGCGGCGCGGGCTAGGGCAGGGGGGCCTGGCGCGCCGCGCGGGCTGGCCCCGCGCTCAAAGCGGCTCAATTCCGGGGGTTCTCTGTCCGAGCCCTTCCGAGAGTTGCGGCCCGCCTGGGCGGGTGCGTCCATGCGGGCGCTCGGTCGCTTTGGTTGAAAGTAGAGGGGCGTGCAGCTGGTCTCCTGGTCAGCGTGTTGGCAACCTGTTGGGTCTGATGTAAAGCGCTCTCGACGCTGTTGTCGGGTCTGACAGCGGTCTAACGAAAGCGGAACTTGCACACCGGATGTCAGCGCTTTGCAGAGCATATGGCTGCCAGAAACTGCCACCCTCTGACCTGGATGACGAAATTTGAAACCAGCGAATCAGAGCTCAGGAGCCAGCCCATTCCAGCCACAGCTGTGGCAGGTCCTTGGGCAGGGCCCTGGGGCAACAGAGCAGTGCGCCTCACGCGTCGTCCATGCGCACCCGGCTTCGCACGCCCCACATGGCGGGTGAGGAGCGAGCGTGCATGGAGCTGTTGAGCGTTGGCGAGACACGTAAATAGATTCGTCGGGAGCGCACGCGCGTGGGTGCGGCTGTGGGCGTGCGCGTGCCTGCTCCCTCGCTGCCAGTGCACGTCACTGCCCGTGCCGCGCGACCGCACAGACATATTCTCATGACAGACCTCGTATTACATGGCGAGCTCTGGACAACACACATGCTCTTGCAGGAGCCCGTGAGGGCTAGGGTAACAGCGGAGCAAACGCTCCGTTGCAAAAAGGCTAAAAAGGCATCTTGCCCCCGCGCTGCTCGCCTACAAATGGAGGATCCGTGCAGCGTGCCCCTGCCCGAGCAGGCCTGCCTTCAGGCGCCCGCGGAGAGCGACATCTACGACCTGGCCGCTCTGGTGGAGGAGAGCAGCGAGGCATGCTCAGCCGGATGCCTGAGCAGCGAGCGGCTGGCGGTGGCGCCCGTGGTGCGTGCCTGGGTCCCAGCTGCTGGCCAGGGGAGGCCGCTGCACCGCGGGTTGTCCACACTTCACGGAAGATGAACCGGGCATCGCGGGCTCCCAAGCGGCGGAAGGAGCCGGAGGGTCGCCCTGCCCACGTTATCGCCGCTCACCGGCCGTCCCAGGGAGGCTGGCTGCCGCCCGGGTGGGATTGCCCTCGAATTGAACCAGTGCTCATTTTGGCGGGAGAGCCAATTACCGCGTGTGGGCCACATCCACCGGGCCCCGGGCCCGCCGGGAGCCGTGCCGCTCCCGCGCCAGGCCGCCCAGGGGCAGCGGGGTGCGGGAAGCTGCCGGCGCCGGCGTGCGCGCGCGCCGCGCCCGCGCCGCGCCGCCTCAATCGGGCGCGCTGCGCGGCCAGGGGCGGCGCCCCGGACCACGGCGGCACGCCGCTGGGCGCCGGCCGCGGGGGCGGGCGATCTTTATGCCACCTGGATGCGCGCACGCGCCCATGCCTGACGCCCGCGCGCGCCGGCGCGCGCAGGCGACCCCCGTGCTGTGGGGCGAGGCGAGCGGCTGCGACGGCCTGGGCTGCGAGCTCGGGTTTGGCTTTGGCGAGGGCGCGGGCAGCGTGCCGGGCCTGGATGCCGGCAGCCCCTTTCCGTGCATGGCGTCCATCCTGGAGAAGCAAATTGCGGAGGCGGAGCAGCTCTTCCCCGCGCCGGAGTGCGCGCCCGCGGCTTCCGCGCGCCCCCTGCCTGCTGCCATGTATTGTGGTCCTTGGGAAGTCAGCCCGGCAGGTGCCGGGCAGGCGCGCCGCATCACAACGGCTGCCGGCCGCACAGCTGGCCGCCGCTGGCGCCTGGCCGAAAACACGCTACGTGGCCGGCAGCCCCACATTTTTAACAAACGTTGTGAAAATATGCGTGGGGGCGCGCGTGCTTTCGAAAACGGCTCGCGCCGTCAGCAGGGGACCTGGCCGAGGGGCTGGCACTGCTTGGCTGCCGTGCAGGGTCAAGCCCTGACGCGGCGCGCGGCGCAGGGACCCCTCGCCGCTGGGCTGCGGCGTGCACGCCAGCCGCAGCTGCACCGACCTGACGGAGCTGGCCGCGCCGGGCGCGTTCGGCCTGGCGCTGGCCGCGCCCGCCACGCCGGCGGCCGCGGACGCGCTGGCGGCGCGCCCGGCCGAGCCCGCGCTCTCCGCCACACGCCTCGAGGCTGCGCCCGGTGCGGCCCCGCGAGCGCGCCCGCCCGCCCGCCCGCCCGGCGGCCTGCGCTCTCCTGTAAGCGCCGCGCTGGCACGCTTCACAGCAGTCTCATTGTTGTCGTCCCTTGTTTACACTGGAACCTGTCCCTCCCGCCCGCCGCCCTGCAAGGCGCAGGCCGACTGCAGGGCTGCACCGCTGCGTGCTCCGGCGCCTGGCTTGGTGGCCCCGGGGCACGCCGTGCGCCTTGGCTGGCTTGGCGGCGTGGCTCATCACTATGCCCAGGAGCCCGGCACGCTCATCCTGACGAGCGCGCTGCGCGCAGACTCGGACGACGCGCGGTTGCCGGGCGCGCCGCCGCGCGCCGCGGCGGTGCGGCTGGGCCTGGCGTTCAACGGCGCGGCGGCCGTGCGCGAGCGCTGCGGGCCGCTGCTGGCGTCGGCCGCATGGCGCGGCTGCGCACGCAGCGCCTGGTGCGCGTAGGCCCCGGCCGCCAGGGGCTTTCAGCAGGGGTTGCGCCCGTTTGCCTCCGGGCCTACCTCTCCTGCCTTGGCTGTCGGCGCACGGCTTGCACGGCTCGCGCGTTTGTGTGTTGGGGTAGGCTTAGGGCACGCAGACCGAGCGGGCAGGGCCGCGCGCAGGTGTCGGCGCGACAGTAAACACCGCGGCGTGTGCAACGCGCTGGCGGCTGCGCCCGGCCTGCCCGGCGCCGCGCTGTCCGACGCGCCCGCGCCGCCTGCAGCGGCCGCTTTTGTGACTATTGGTGCGCGCGCCGCCCCAGGCCAGCAGGGCGCACCACTCTGTGCCTCATTATCCAATTGTCAAGTTGTGATACCGCTGCTGAAGCGCCTGCGTAATCCCCCCGAGTCGTGTTGGCTGAAGTGCGCCGGCGAGCGCCAGCGAGCGCCGGCGAGGTCGCATGCGCAGCGTCACACACCAGCTTGCTGCCAGAGCGGCACGCGCTGATGTGTTGCACCCACCGCGCGCAGGCGGCGAGAGCGAAGGGAAGGGTCCGAAGCGCTTGAGCAGCCCGTCCCCGCTGGTGCCCGACTCGGAGCAGGGTGCGCGCCGCGCCCGGCACTCATCAGACGCCCTCAGCCTCAGCTGGGAGTGGGTGGGGGGTGCATGCACGCGCTAGGGCATGAGCTGCCCAGCCCTACTTTGGACCTGCTGCTGCCGCGTCGAGAGCGCCCCAGATGCGCTGCCAGCACTGCTGCATGCCAGGCCGCCTGCCCGCTTGCCGCAAATATCGTAATGCCAAGGCTGCGTGGCCCCGCGCAAGCTCGTGCCTGATTGTTTGGATGTGCCTGCCGTGGCGTGCCAGTGCCTCAGACTCGCCTGGGTGTGAGCTCGGCCGCGGCGCGCAGGCTCCGCAGCGGACACGAGCAGCCCGCTCGCGGCGCACGTGGCGGCCGCGGCGGCCGCGCCGGCCGAGTGCGAGTCCGGCAACGAGGAGGGCGTCGGCGGCGGCGGCGGCGCCGCGCCCGGCCGCGCGCTGCTCTCGGCCTCGCTCGACTCGCAGCAGTCGTCCGGCTCGGGCAGTGCGTCTGTCCAGCGGTGCGCCCGCCCCCCACAGGAGCCTTCCCTCAAGGGCGTGCCAGGTCCTGTGCTTAAGCACCAGCGCGTGGGCAGCGGCACAGATTCGGGCAGCACAGAGGTGCAGCTGCCCAGCAGCGCGAGTGCCAGCGGTGCGGAGGCCTGGACGTGCCGCCCCTGCACCAAAAGACCACAGAGCGTGCGGGCGCTGACGCGGGCGGGGTCCGCGCGCAGGCGCAGCTGCTCGGCGGCGTGGGTGTCGGCGGGCGCCGACCCGGAGGCGACCGACCTCTCCGGCCTGAGCGCCAAGTCGGGCGCGTCGGCCGACAGCGACGACGACGACGGCGCCGCGCGCTCGCCGCTGCGCCCGCTGCCGGCGCGCGCGCTGCCGCCGCTGCCCGACGCCGCCGCCGAGCTGCTGGGCCACCGCGCGCACGAGCCGGGTGCGCGCCCTGCGGCCGCCCGTGGCCCGCGCGTCTTCATGCGCGGTTGCGGACCAAGCGCCTGGCCGCAGCAGGGCCAGGGTGCCTGGCGGCGTGCGCACCTCTGCCAGGCACAGGCCACACAGAGCCCCGGCGAGTGCAGGTAGCAGGCGCCGGCTGCACGTGCGTGCGCTTCCGCCGGCTGCGGCTGAGCGGCGCGCCACGGCGCGCAGGCAAGGGCGTGAAGCGCAAGGCGGGCCGGCCCAAGGGCCGCGACGGCGCCCGGCCCGCCAAGCGGCCGGCCGCGCCGGCGCGCTCGGTCGGCGTCGTCGCACCCGGCCAGCAGTGCACGCAGTGTGGCACGCAGGTCCGCCCCGCCCTTGGGCCGCGCTGGCCCGCCCCGCCGCGCTTGTCGGCTGCAATGGTGTCTGCTGCTGGCAGTGTGGTGCCCTGCTCCCGATGCATGCTGCGCGGGGCGCACTACCTTGTGCTTGTCCGTGCTGTCGCGCGTGCAGCTCAAGGGACCCTTCCACGCACGCAGAAGAGCACATAAGCTCAGCTTGGCAGGGTCGGGCACGCGGTTGCGGCAGGACGCCCTGTGGCGGCTGTCCAAGCGCATGCGCTGCTGGCATGTCTTCGCAAGGATGGCAGTGGAATGCATGCATGAGGCAGGCATTAGCGCGGGGCCGAGGCGCGGGGGAGAGCGCCAGAGGCTGACTGGCCGGACGGCTTGCGCAGGTGACGCCGGTCTGGCGCGCGGGCCCGAGCGGGCCGAAGACGCTGTGCAACGCGTGCGGCGTGCGGTACATGAAGTCCGCGAAGAAGCGCTAGGCGCGCGCGCGGCGCTGCGGGCGTCCGCCCTCCAGCGGGGAGCAGAGCCGCTCCGCGGCGGGCGACTGGACGGAAAGGCCGGCCGCGCACCAGAGTCAAACTAGGCGCTGGGGCAGGCCAGGGCTGCCTCTATGAGGCCGGGCCTACGCAGGCTTGCAGGGTTTTTGCAGAGATGCGGCACAACAGACGAGGCCGCGCGCGCGCGCGCGCCCGCGCGCGCCAAATACCTGGCGTACATTTCATTGGTGGGTGCGTTTGTCGCTGGTTTGCTTACGTGCTGACTCCTCCCCGTTCCCATCTCCGTCCGGGTACCCTGCTGCCGGGCAGCGCAGGCCGCCGCGCCTCCTGGCCTGCATGCGCGGTCGCCGCTCACGGCAATGCCCGGGGCTGCCAGCGCGGCCAGGGTCTGGGGCCGCATGCGCCGGGGGCGCTCGCGCTAAAAATATGTTTGGCCGTTTAGTACAGGGTCGCGATCTGCGGTGCGGGCGGGGGCCCCCTCGCATGAGGCGCGCGGAGGCTGTGTGCTGCGTGGGGCGAGAAGAGTAACAGAGTTCTGCGTGCAGCCGGGATGTGTCTAGGTTTTTCCCCCCGGAGCCGGGCTTGGCAGCGGTGCGGGGCCGCCGGCCACGCTCCCGCCTAAATTCTTGTCGAGCCGGGCCCCTCCCCCGCTCTTTTCCCCTGCTGATCCCAGTTTTAGGAGCGTCTGCATGGGGGCTGGGGGTCGGGCGCACGGGGGCTGGGGCCGCGCCCGCGGCTGCCCGAGTCGGTGTGCGCGCGTTGCCGAGTGTGTGTGTGTTCCCGCGTCAGGGGAAGGTGGGTGTTCTGGATGCGCGGTCAGCCGTCGAGAGGAAAGTGTGACGCATGTGTGAGGGCGCCTGAGCATCACCACCACTGTGGGAAAATGATAGCACATGTCACTCACAGGTAGCACCCCACGCTTCTATCATAACCCTGCTGCCTCAGCCCTGCCTGGCATCAGTCACCGCAGCGCTCCGCACTCTCCTCTTTCTCAGCACCTCGCTCACGCTAAGCTTGCCACTGTCAGCCGTCCGACACCTACCAGAGCTCGGCAGCGCGCAGTCCGCCTATGGCGGTCACTTTTCGCGACGTAGGGCTCTTTGCGCTATGCATCCTATTCCCCCGCTCGCAGTGTACTTCATCAAGGGGCGCTGCGACACTGACCTGGTGAGCTGGCAAGGAAACCTGCTCGCTTGCACCTTGCTGTGACAAGCAGCACGTCTCACCGGACTCCCAATGGTGTGTCCTTCGCAGATACTGGACATCCTGCTCTGCGTGTTTGCGTGGCTGCCAGGTGCGCGCTTGAAGGACCGCAACGACGCTGTTGTGCTGGACGAGGAAGGCGCACGCAAGCTGTGTTGATGCGCAGTGTTTGTTTGCGTTTCGCAGTCTTGTGCAATATGAGAGCGGCTGGTGTGGCCGCGCAGGGACTATTTATGCCGTGTATCTTTTAGTAACGGTTCCCAGCCAGGCGCGCTGCGTTTGCCTTTTGCTCGCAATTTGCCCTGCAGCCAGCTACCTGACGCGTGTGCGCTGCGCTGCGACAGGACGACGCTGTCACCAACCCGCTATTAACCTGATGAGTGCAGTGCCATGCCCTGGCAGCTTGGAGGGAGGCATGAGGCGCCAACTGGCGCAGAGCTACAGCTGGGGTCGCGCGCGCCCTTGCTTTGCGGGTCACGCCGTGTATGTGTTTGTCATGCTTGAGCCGCACTCTGTTCCTTTGTGCCTGGCGAGCGCTCCCTGGCTCAAGCGCGGGTTGCCTCCCACTTGCGCCCCTCCCTTTTGGGCCCCTTGAGAAGCGTACCCCAGCCGCCTGTAAGAAGTATGTGTGTCTGGTCTCAAGCCCGGCGCTGCAGCAGTTTGAAGGCTGCCTGCGCGTCACACAGCGGCCTTGCTTGGAGCGCCTGAGCTGCTGGCCTACAAACTCTGCGACAGGTGGCCAGCGAGGCTCAGTGTGAAGGCCAGCGCATACGACCCGCTCGTCCCAAACATTCGTCCACCACGGCCAGGCAGCGGGTCTGCGCCAAGACTGCCCTGTCAGCACCGCTTCGCAGGCCGCAGCAGCGGCTGCGCGGCTGCGGCTGGCGCAGCAGCACCCCGCCTCGGCAACAGAGCGCGGCTGCGCAGCCCTGGCGCTGGCGAGCGCCCGCACGGGGCGCCGCCCTGCTGTGAAACAGACACGCTCACGTGCGCGGCGGGGCGCAGCCGCATGCGTCGCATGCATGCGCGACGCACGCTGCGTGACCCCGTCAGAACGAGCCAACACTGGCCTGCACGCCATGCTCTACCCTACCCTACCCCGTCAGGACGAGCTCATAGACGGTGGACGCGCGGCCGCGGCCGGCGCGCAGCAGCGTGTCCACGCCGCGCTCGGCGCCCAGCAGCGCGCCGCGTGTCAGCGCGCGGCCGTCCACGTACGCGGAAGCCGCCGCGGCGCCCGCGCGCCCGCCCGCACGCGCCGTCGCCAGCAGCGCGTCCGGGCCCAGCGCCTCCTGCGGCCCGGGCCGCGGCGTGTGCGCTGTGCTGCGGCGCAACGCGCATACCAGCCCGCCATGCGCTAACAAGCGGGGGTGTGACCGGCGAGCTGCGTGTCACGCTTGTTTTCAGGCAAGCGCACTCAACGCTGCGGCGCCCACAGCTCTCATGGCGCTGCGCCGGCCCCAGAAGCCCGGGCAGTCCCTGCCCAGGATGTTTCTATGGCCCTGGCCGGTATACACGCTGGCACTTCCAGCCGGTGCGTGTCGGGCATGCAAGTATCTTTTTTTTTTTTTGATTGCACGTTGCAGATGGAGCCTAGCGAAAGCTCGATTACGGAGCATCGGGGCGGGCATGAAAAGCTCATCCGCGTCTGTGGCAAGCGCACGCGCACGAACGCCCAGGCAAGATCCCGCTCGGCGGGAGCAGCGCAGGATCAAGCGCCGTCCCGCTGGCGAGGGGCGCGGCTGGGCCGCGACCTCCAGCCGTGCAAGCGCCGCACCGCATAGTGCGCGTGGATGGCGGCCAGCAGCGCGCGCAGCGTGAGGCCCGGCGCGTCCGCGGCGACCGCGCGCGCGCTGAGGCCCAGGCCGGCGCCGCGCGGCAGCAGCAGCGTCAGGTCGGGCGCGCGCGCGAGCACCGCGCCCCACTCGCCGTCCGCCAGCGGCCGCCCGCTCGGCCGCTCGCCGAGCGCCAGGGCTGCCAGGGTGTCGCCGCCGTGTGCCCCGGCGCGCATGCGCGCGGCCTCCGGGCAGACTCCACCATGTGCGGGCGCATCCAGAGCCTGTGTGCCATCCGACACGCCGCCGCCGCGCGCGCCGGACAGGACGGGCGCCCTGCAGGCAAGCAAGCGTGCTGGAGAGTGTCACTTCATTGACGCTGGGCGGCGCGCTGTGGGGGATGCGCCGGTGCTTGCAAGGCCTCGCACGGCGCTGGGTCGGGTGCCTGGGTTGCTGGAAGCCTGAGCTGCGGGGTCTGCGCAACGACCAGCACACCCCATGCGCAGCAGCTCTGGCGACAGGTGGCGTGCGCCTGGAGCGTGCCACGCCGCGCAGCAGCGCCAGACTCACCCAGGAGCAGCCAAGAAGCCCCACAATGCGCCCACGCCCCGCCCGGCTCAGCCACGCATGCGGGCTGTGAGGGTGAGCCAGGAGGGGCGCGCCCCGCGTCCTGCGCGAGGCGGTGAGTCGGCGGGTCGAAGCGCGCGGTTGCCACCGGCTCCGTCACGCACCAGACAAGGCCCTCCAGCAGCGTGGCCGGCAGCGCGGCGGGCGGCGCGCGCGCGCCGCGCGCGCGCGCCGCCTCTAGCGACCTCAGCCGCGCCGCGCGGCCGGCGCCGCTGGCCGCAGCCGCGCAAGGCTCCTGGGCGGGCGTTCCCTGCAGGGTATGACACAGAGGGCTTCCAGCAGTTCATTAAAGAAAATGCCCTGGTCGAGGCGGCGAGCCACAGGGCGCTCAGCGCGCGGGCACGCCTGCAAGCTGGCGCCCCGCGGCGCGCTCAGCCCGCGCGCGGCGTCCGCGGAGACCGCCACGCAGCGCTGCAGGCGGCCGCAGCGCAGCGAGTGCTGCACCCAGTCCGCGGTCACCACCCCATGAGCGCCTGCGCCCAGCTGTGCCTCACCGCCATACGCGGTATGGGGCACAGGAGCCCTTTCCAGCACGCACGCACGCTGAAAAGGCGATGCAGTGTGCTCTGGCCACGCGCGCTGCAACGCGCTGCCCGCCCATGCATGCAGCTCGCGCTGTTGACCGCTACGCATCAGACACCTCGTGGGGCCACAGGCCCGGCACTGGTATGCAAACAGGAGGCCAAAGCCGGCGCGACCGAGGCGCAGAGCAGAGCCGCATCTCCGCGCGCGTCAGGCACGCGCGTGATAGCGCGCCTGCGTGCAGGCAGCTCAGCGCGTCCTGGGGCCGGCACACCACATGCGTCGCCCCGCCGCCGCCCAGGTGGGCGGGTGCCTCGGCGCCGCCGCCCGCCGCCAGCGCCGCCTTCACCCTGCACGGTTAGGGTTAGGCCGCCAGCGCGGCTTTGACCCTATGCCCTATTTCCACCCTGCACGGCGCGCTCATGCAACTGTAGCCTCGCCGGCCAGCTCACAACACGCGCCTCCAGCCCAGCTGGTATACTCCTCACAAGCTCGGTCGCTGCGGCGCCCCAGGGGCAGGCTCGAGCGGTGCTCAATCAACACCGAGGCCAAGCGCGATCACCAGAGCACCGATGACTCACACCGTGCATGAGCATGTTGTGGCAGCGCAGGGCGTGCGGGAGTCCAGGGTGCCGGCGCGCACATGACCACATGATCCACCGGCAGCCGCGGGTCGAGCGCCGCGCGCACGCCGGCAAACACGCTGCCGCCTGCGCACGCGCCGTCGGCGGCGCCCACGGCGGCGCCGCCCTGGCAGTTGCGTTCTGCTTCGCCGCACGCGTGGCTCCCGCCGCAGCACTGCCTGCCTGCGCCGCTCTCGCATGCGGCCACCGGGACACTCTGCCGCGCGCCCGCGCCGTCGCTGTCTTCCCTGGCGGCACTGGCAGCGCATGCTGCGCTGGGGGCGCCGCGCGCTGCAGTCGTGCCCCCGCCGCGACGCCCAACGGCGCCGCCGTCGTGCGCCTCGCTCGTGCTGCTACGCTCAGTGCTTGGGGCGCCGCCGCACTCCTCGCTGATGCTGCTGTCGCGTGAGACCCCCGCGCTCGCGCCCCCGCCGCTGCTGCCCTGCCCGCTGCAGCGCTTGGCCGGGTCTAGGGCAGGCACGGCCGCGTGAGCTGCCACTGCGTGGAGCGCGCCGCCGGCGGCGCCGCTTGGGCGCTGCTGCTCGCAGGCACGGGTAGCCAGCGCTGCCCCGCCGCCGCCGCTGCAGGACACGGGGCAGCCTGCGCCCGCTGGGCGCGCCTCGGCCGCAGCGCGCCCGGCAGACGGCAGGCTTCCGGCGCCGACCGCGCCCGCCCGCGCCCCGGCGGGCGGCCCTGCGAGCGCAGCAGCCGGACCCGCAGCCGGCAGGCGCGCCGGGGTCGCGTCAGCGGGAGCGCGCCGCGCGCCGCCTGGGCCGTGGCAGCCGCCCGGCCCTGGGTCGTCGCGGCGCCTGAGCGCGAGCAGGCGCGCCGCCAACGCGCGCACCTCTGCGCGCGCTGCCGCTGGACCGCGCTCGCAAGCCTGCGCGCCGGCCCGCGGCGCCCCGGCAGGACCCCGGGCCATGAGCGGCAGCGGTACGGCGTTTTCCTTGCCGCCGGGGCCGCGGGGCAAGGGCGCGTCCGCGGCAGGCGCGCCGCGCGGGTCCATGTGCGCTGGCACTGCTGCGCCCTGCATGTGCCCGCCGGGCTCCCACCCTCGCGCCAGGAGGGCGTCCGCCAAGGCCGGGCCAGCGAGGGCCGCGCAGCCGGCGGTTGCGCAGGCGGGCGCAGCCGCGGCCGCGCCGGTGCGCCAGGGCGGCTGCGGCGCGGCCGCGGGCGCCGCCGCCCTGTCAGCTGCCCCCTCTGCGCGCAGCGCCCAGCGCGGCTGGCGCGCGCCGGAGCTCGCGACTGCTGCGTCGGCGCTCGGCCTGCCGTCAAGAGCGGCCTGGTTGCCAGGCGCCGCTGTCAGCCCGTGCGCTGCGGCACCCGCCGCCGCGGCCATGGTCCGGGACGCGCCCGCCATGAGGCCGGCCTGCGCGGCGGCGCGGCGCGCGGCCGGCGCGAAGCGCGAGAGCTGTTTGGCGCCGCGCCGCGCGGCGCTTCGCGAGCGCGCGCCCACGGGCAGCGCCACGTGGCCATGCCGCTGCCGGCCCAGCCCGCACGCTTTAGCAATGGACCTTGCGCGCTGCCTTGGTGTCCTGAGCACTGGCTTCTGCTTGTTGCTGAGGCTGGTGCCAGCACAGGAGCGCAGAGGGGCAGGGTGCAGCCTGCTGCTTCATGACAGGCCACGCCACGGACTGCAGAGAAGCCGGACATGCGCGCGGGTCACCTGGAAGGACCAGAGCAGCGCGCCGGCAGGCGCGCCGCGCGGCGACCCCTCGGCGGCAGGCGCGCGCGCGTACGCGGCCTCCGGCAGGCGCGCGCGCGCGGCCGCGCTGTCCGCCAGCCAGGCCGGGCGCACGATGCGCGTGCCCCAGCGCCCGGCCGCGACGTTGCGCGCCGCGAGCGCCAGCTTGCGCGAGGCCGGGCCGCCGCCCGCCGCCAGCAGGTGCGTGCAGCGCCGGCTGAGCGCGGGGGCATAGCTGCCGCGCACGCAGAGGCACGATTACTTGAGTGCGCTCATGTGCAGAGACGTGCCAAGCATAAAGTGTGGAGCAGCGGGCGTGCCCGCCGCCGGCAGCCTCGATGAGCGCCTGCAGGCGCCTGCGCTCGCCAGCGGCCAGGCCGGTGGTTGAGACCAGCAGGCCGCACGCCCACTCAGGATCCGGGGCGGCCATTATCGGCTGCCAGCACATCTGCTTGCGAATAAAGGCGCTCAGGGCGTCACATGCGATGCAGCTGTCCTGCTGAGCTTTGAACCGTGGTATAGGGTAGGATTAGGGATTACGGAAGAATTAGGGATTACGGCCGCCGAGCCGGTCCTAGCCGAGCCAGGTGGCACTTGGCAGCGACTGCGGGAACATATAAAAAGCTGGCACACTGCACTCTCGCGGAAAAGTCAACAGCGTCCGGTGCGATGCGTCTCCTGGCCGTACTGCTCCTGCTCGCAGGTATGGCCCCGAGCATCAGCCCTCCTGCGTCTTGGCCGTGATGCGGGCGTGATGCGCAGCACAGTGTGTGTCGATCCGGCCATAAGCTCGGCCTGGGGCTGTGCGGTCGCCCGTAGTGGTCGGTGTCACCACTTTGTGGCTTGTGCTTGTTTGGCATCCTGACACAGCTGTGTCCGCACTGTGGCCGACTCCTCGGGCCCAGTATGAGTGCGGGTGCTTGTGCGTGAGGCCACTGCGGGCTGTGCATGGACGGCAAGCGAGGCAGCTTGCTCGCCTGTGCCAAGTTGCCAGAGTAACAAAAAAAGTGCAGAGCCTGGCTCCTGGTGCGGCTCTGGAAGCTGCAGACCTGTGGTGACTTGCTGTGCGGCGGTTGGCTGAGTACGAGACTGCGGTGCAGGCCCGGCACTGCTCGCGGCTGCCAGCGCGCCGGCGCCTGTGACCGCGCCCGCCGGCGCCGCGGCTCCTGCGTTCGCCCGCCGCCGCCTGCTGTCCACCGCCCCGGCGCCCGAGACCGCGCCCGCGGGCGTCGCAGCGCCGGCCCTGCCAAGCCGCCGCCTGCTGTCCAGCGCGCCAGCGCCTGAGACCGCGCCAGCGGGTGCCGCCGCCCCGGCGCTCACCCGCCGCCGCCTGCTGTCCAGCGCCCCGGCGCCTGAGACTGCACCTGCAGGCGCCGCAGCGCCCACACTGCCGACCCGCCGCCTTCTGTCCAGCGCCCCCGCGCCCGACAATGCACCTGCGGGTGTCGAGGCCTCCGCGCTCACGCGCCGTCGCCTGCTGTCCAGCGTCACGGCGCCCGACACTGCCCCGGCTGCCGCTGCCGCCCCTGCGCTGCCAGCACGCAGGCGCCTGCTGAGCGCAGAGGCGCCCCAAACAGCGCCGTACGGAGAGGCGGCGCCCGCGCTGTCCTTCCGGCTTCGCGCCTAGCGCTGGAAGCCTGCTGCCTGATGATACCGGGGCCAATGACATGTGCTGCTGGCCGCACTAGCTGTCTGCTGCGCTCAGCCACAGCAAGTGAACCCGCTCCCCTGTGGAACGCATGCAAAAGCGCCTGAAGGCAGTGCTGAGTGTTTAATTGACATTACTTGCTTTGCTTTTGTTTGGCATAGGACCTCTGCCTGCTCACCTCTTGCTTTTCCAGGGCTGCTTCCTTCTAGGTAGGTGTGAGGTTAGGTGTAATGTATCAGGTGCGGCTGCGCTCCGGCCGCATGAGCCGCCACACTTTGCTGATACAAGCCGTCATCTTTTCATTACAGTCAACAACACTCTGACCCCAGCAAGCCGCACGCAGCGCATGTGCGCCCAAAGCATGCTTCTGGTGATAGCCATTTCCACATCAAGATTCCCTGAAACTTTGAGGGCGAGTCCCAAGTTTCAAGCGGCTATAGATAGGGCCTGTTTTTGATTCAATTACTGTCTGGCAGACATCGACATGGGCAGCTAGCGAGGGTGCTGAGATGTGCTTCTGCTGTCCCTGGCTTTGACCCATAGCCCCCAAAGCCTCCATTTACCCGTCCACACCTACCTGGGCCCCGCCTCAGCTCAGAGCGCCCACACCTGCAACTGATGCGCCAATAACACTTTTCGGCAGCCGGCCGGCGCGCAGCGGCTGTGCGTGTGACCGTGAACGCAGGTGATGCCGCAGGGCTCTGCCGCATGGCCAAGGCCTGGAGCCTGAGGTCCAGACGGGTGCGCATCAGCATCCCTTCCTTTATACGGATTGAGGCATGTCTGCCACCAGCAGTGCCAGCCACCTACTCTGCACCGCCGCCCACACGCCCTGTCGCCTGACGTCACCCGCGCCACCTGGCTCGTTGTGCAAGGCTTGTTGTGTGTGTGAGCTGTTGCATGCACAGCGCTCAGTCACGGCTGCGACCGCAGGACACTGACACGCATGCCCGCCGGCGCGGCTCGCGCGTACGCGGCCCCAGCCTGCTGCGGCAGGGCGGCCACCGCGGCGTCATCGTGGTGCGCATGTGCCCGCTGCTTGCACCCCTGTTGCACTTGCACGGCGGGCCTGGCGGGGCCCTGCAGTGTCGCGGCTGGGCGCAGGCGGGCGGGCGCAGCATGCGCCGCGGCCGCGCGGCCGCGCCGTCTGACGGCGACGAGGAGCTGAGCCCGGAGTGGGGCCTGCGCGGCCGCACGCGCGCCGCGGCACCCCCAGGCCGCCTGCCCAGCACGCGCTCACTCGCCGAGGTGCGTTCGCCTGCAGTCTGCCGTGCGCGGTCGCCGCAAGACCCTCGCGCGTCCCCGTGCGCCCCTGTCTCCGGCCTCCGCGGAGTCGTCGAGCGGCTGTGCGTTTGCTCTCGCGCTTGTGTTGACCGCTGTGCGGCCTATAGGCCGCTTGTCGCGTGCTGCAGCTCGTCGTCGCGTAGGAATTTTCATGTCACTGCACGCTGACACATAAACGCCAGTGCCACGTTTCACTGCTGACCACTCCCCGCGGCGCGCCGCTCGCGGCCGCTGGCACGCCTGCTTTCTGTCGTCGTCCCCAGGCCGCGCGATGCGGGGGCGCAGGCCGGGGCTGGGCGGCGCGGCGGCGCGGGCCGCGCGGAGGACGGCGGCGCGGGCATGGACGGGCTGGACGGGGCGGCGGAGGAGGAGGAGGAGGAGGAGGAGGAAGATGAAGAAGAAGAGGGCGGCGAGCGCGAGGCGGGGCGCGAGGAGCTGGAGGTTGACGAGGGGGAGGCGGGCGCGGGCGCGGGCGGGAGATTGCGCCGCTACGGCCGCCGCCGCCGCCAACGCACGCAGCACTACAGCCCGCTGTACGAAGCGCAGCGCGCGCAGTGGCAGGGCGAGGGCCGGCGCGGCCGGCGGCGCCCCCCGGCGCTGGCCGGCTCGGCGAGCAGCAGCGACGTCAAGACTGATGAGGTGCGCAGTGGGGGCGTGTGCTAAGGCTGCGATCCCTGTATGCCAGCGCATGCTGTGTCTGGCCTCCTGTTTTATGCCATCAATGGCTTCGTCGGCGGCCATCGCAACTCTGGCACGGCGTGTCGGGACGGCCTGATGGCGTGCCAGAGGCGGGGCGGCCTGCGGGTGAATCGTGTGCCACGTGCCAGCAAATCTATTGCTTTTTTTTTTCATGCAAAGCTTGTTAGACGCGCCCCGTCTGACGCTTAGGAGACTACATGCGGGGACGTTGGCTTTGGAGTCGGTGCAGGACGGCGCATAGCGCTGATGCGGCGGCGCGCGCGGCGCGCAGGAGGACGAGGAGGTGGTGGAGGCGGCGCGCTCGGTGCTGCGCGTGTACTCGCAGCGCAAGCGCGTGCGCGTGCAGCGCTACAGCCCGCGGCGCGAGGCCGAGGTCGAGACGCTGCGCCGCCTGCGCGCGCGCCACGACCCGGCGCGCCCAAACCCCGCAGGGTCCGGGTGGCACAGGCGCATGCAGCCCCCGGCAGGGTCATGGCTTCGGCGTCGCAGTGCAGCCCAGCAGCCCGGTGCATGCATCGGGTGTTGACCATGAGCCCGAGACACTTGACCAGCTGGGTGGGCCAGAGGTGGCACTTTTCCACAGACAGGTGCCAGCCCAAGGCCCATTACACCTTGACCACCGTGAGTGTGTGGAACAGCGCACCTGCCAAGTAATGCTGTGCCAGGAGCAGGTCATCCAAGTGAATAAGACTCTGCTCCTGGCACAGCGTTCCTTGGCAGGTGCGCTGTTCCACACGCTCACGGTAGTCAAGGTGTATGGGGCCTTGGGCTGGCACCTGTCTGTGGAAAAGTGCCACCTCTGGCCCACCCAGCTGGTCGAGTTCTCGGGCTCACGGTCAGCACCCAATGCATGCGAGCGCGAGGCCGAGCGGCGCCCTGCCAGTGATTGGCTCCTGACGGCGCCTCATGCCTTGTGCAGGCGTTGCTGCATCGGATGGGGGCACGCCGGCCTGCGCGAGAGCAGCAAGAGTCATACTGCGGGCAGAGCTGGCGCATGCACTCACGGCAGCGCCGCAGGCGCAGCGCGCGCAGAGGCGGAAGCGGGGTCGCGACACTGAAGAAGAAGAAGAAGCTGAAGAGGAGGACGAGGGCGAGGAGGGCGCGGCTTCGGAGGGCGCGCGCGGCGCGGGCGAGCCGGGGTCGCCGGGCCCCGCGGCGGGCGCCGCTGCGGGCGAGGGCCCCGCCGGCGCGGGCGCGCGCGGCCGCGGCGCCGCGCACCGGTACACGCTGCGCGACCGCAGCCAGCACCAGGTCGACTTTTTCAAGCCGGGCGCCGACGACGAGCGCGCGCGGTGCGGCCGTGCCCTCACCCTAACCCTGATTGGCGAGCGCGCACCTGGTGCCCTTAAAAAAACGCAGGCGGCTGGACGTGGGGAGGACAGCGCGGACCTGCGCATGGCAGTGCAGGCCCATGCCGCTTCAGGCAGCAGCGGTTTACGCTCCCGCGGCCCCGGCGCTGGCGACGAGCACCCGGCGCAGCGGCGCATGCGCTGGCTGACCGGGTGGAAGCAATAGTGACGCGACCTTGCCTGTCCATGCGGATTGCCATCACGCTGTCGTCTCCCCTGCACATGCAGCTCGGCCAGCGCAGCGGGCGACCCGGGATGCCCGGCCGCGGCGCCAGGCTGGCGCGGTCGCTGGCGCGCATGCGCGCGGAGCGCGAGCGCGGCGGCGCGCGGCGGCCGCGCGACCTGCGCCGCCTGCGCCGCTCCGCGTACGCCAGCCGCTGGAGCGACGCGTCGTCCTCCGACTCGGACGCCTGGCGCCACCAGGCACGCGGCCTGGTCATGGTGCAAACCTGGCAGGGTTTTAAAGCCTACATTGTGGGGCCTCCCTCAGCAGCCGGCCAGCATCCGCATGCTGCACGCACCAGGCAGCGTGTGTGCTGCCCCCCTTCGCTCAAGCTGGTTGCGCGCCAGCCGTGCGGTGCAGCTGAGGATGTTGGAGCCCCAGGAGCGCGCGCGGGCCGCAGGGCGAGCCCGGCAGCGTGCCCGGGACGACCGAGCGCAAGCGCACCGCGTACGCTGACATCGCGCCCGTGCAGGCGCGCGCGGCCCTGCCGCCGCCCCGCCGCTGCGCCGTGTCCCGTGTCGTGTGCGGGCGTGCGCGCGCTCCTGCAGGCGCCTGTCCGGCACGTCGTCAGATACAGCCATGACCTGCTAGTCTATGTAGATGCCTGAGTGGGCATGACACTCACCGCGGCACCTCCTGTCTGCTCTTACGCCTGTGCAGCCAACCCTGATTGCTTGGCAGGGTGTATGATGTGCCGGTGGGCAGGCTATGCATGATGCGGGGTACCACCCCGAGTATGCATGGCCTGCCCCCCGGCATGGCGGCATGGTAGGCAGCCACGCCTGACGCCGGCGGCGCCGGCGCCGCGCAGGTCGCAGGCGTGTCATTCGGCGACGTGGGCGGCCTGGACCATTACATCCGCGCGCTGAAGGAGATGGTCTTCCTGCCGCTGGCGCGGCCCTGCGCCCTGCCCTAACCCTACCATGCCCAAGCCCGCGGCTCGCACGGGCTCCGCGCCCGCCTGCAGCCTTGCCCCCGCCACGCTGTGCCCTGGCCCGTGAGCCCCAGCTGCGCAGGTGACCCCTGCCTGGCCTTTCATCATCCCTGCACGAGAAGGGACGCCTTTCCGCGCGCGCTGCAGGTGTACCCGGAGCTCTTTGAGCGCCTGCAGCTGACGCCCCCGCGCGGCGTGCTCTTCTACGGGCCGCCAGGTGGCCGCGCGCCCGCCATACCCTGCAGCAAGGCCCCAAGCTCGTGTGCACCGTGTGCAGTCCCCAGCTCCAGCTCTGTAAGGGAGCCTGGACTGCTTGCGACGCCCCCGCTGCAGGAAGCCTGCATGCGTGAGCTGGCCCGCTGGCGCACGCGGCCGGCGCAGCCTGGCCGGGCGGCGGGCCCGCAGGAGGGCGGCCCGCGCTTGCAGTACCTAGGGTGTCAAGCTCCCTGCGGTATCCAGGGTTTGGACCCCCTGCGCAGGCACGGGCAAGACGCTGGTGGCGCGCGCGCTGGCGGCCAGCGCCGGCCGCGCGCACGGGCGGCCGGTCGCCTTCTTCATGCGCAAGGGCGCCGACGTGCTCAGCAAGTGGGTGGGCGAGGCCGAGCAGCAGCTGCGCCTGCTCTTCGAGGCGCGGCCCGCCGCTCTTCGAGGAGGACCACTGTTTAACGGCCATGCCTGGCAGAAAGTGAGCTTTGCGCTGGGCAGGGAGCCACGAAGCAGCAGCTGCACCAGCTTATCCACGCGCAGCCTCCCGGCGGTGTGAGCTGCACGCGGGTGGCGCATGGGCAGCGCGCGCGCAGGAGGCGCAGAGGTCGCAGCCTGCTTGCGCAGCCTCCATGCGTAGCCTGCGTGCGCTGCATTGCAACCGCGCACGGTTGACGCTCGGGTGGTGCGCGCGCAGGAGGCCCAGAGGGCGCAGCCGGCCATTATATTCTTCGACGAGATTGACGGCCTGGCGCCCGTGCGCCGCCCGCCCCGTCACCGCCCACCCCGGCGTCAGCCATGCCGAAGCTACTGCTTGCAGTGATGTGTCTGCCTGCCAGACGCGGCTGGAGCCGCCCGTTGGGGGCGCCTCGCGGACCCCAGCGGCTCGCCCAGACCACCCCCGCGCGCCCGCCCGCATGCGCATCCATGTACGGTTGCGCCCTGCGGGGCTGCGCAGTTGCGGCGCCGCAAGCAGGACCCTGATAGGGTCAGGGCGGGGCCGCGCAGGCGCGCAGCGGCAAATAGGACCTTGATAGGGTCAGGTGGGATTGCACAGCGAGCAGCCGTAAGAAAGATCCTGATAGGATGAGGGTAGGGCCGCGCAGGCGCGCGGCGGCAAGCAGGACCAGGTGTACAACAGCATTGTGAGCACGCTGCTGGCGCTCATGGACGGCCTGGACGGCCGCGGCAGCGTCGTCGTCATCGGCGCGACCAACCGCCTGGACGCGCTCGACCCCGCGCTGCGCCGCCCGGGCCGCTTCGACCGCGAGCTGGCGCGCGCGCGCCGGCTCACCTGCCCCCAAGCGTGCCAGTCCTACAGTCAGCACCCCCGCTTCCTTCGACACAGAGCACGACAACACTGAGGACCTCTGCTGGGAGTGCCCGGCACGCCAGCGCATGATGAGCCTCTCGGCTCCGCCCGGCAGGGCCGCCGGCCACAGCGCCCCTGGCTCTCCCGCAGCGGACAGCGGACGCAAACACTCAATCTCAGTAACAACGTTCATGTCGAAGACCCGCATGTTTTGAAAGTCGGAGGCCTGACATCAGCTATGCCCGCCGCGCGCAGATGTTCCCGCTTCCCGGCCAGGCGGCGCGGCGCGTGATCCTTACCCTAATTCTACCCCCGCCGCGCGCAGATGTTCCCGCTGCCCGGCCAGGCGGCGCGGCGCGCGATCCTGGGCATCCACACGCGGCGCTGGGACCCGCCGCCGCCGGCGCCGCTGCTGGCCGAGCTTGCGCAGCGCTGCGTCGGCTTCTGCGGCGCCGACCTCAAGGCGCGGCGCAAGCACGCTCCGCGCCGTCAGCAGGGCACGTGCATGCATAGGCCGAGCCGCGTGACAGGCTGTGTGCAACTGGCGGACGCTGCGGCGCGCTCGGAGTGCCTCCAGCTGACCCGGCGCGCTGCAGGCAAGCTAGTTGGCTGTGCGGCGTGCGGGCGCTGCAGCATACGCACCGCTGCACACACTGCCGCGGCTGTGCTTGCGGACTCGCGTCGCCGCAGTGCGGGCGCCGACTGCGCATGCACTCGCCGCGTGCGACGTCTGCGCCACGCCTTGCTGGTGAGCGGCCCCGAGCCCGCGGCCGCCCCCGCGCAGGCGCTGTGCTCGGAGGCCTCGCTGCGCGCGCTGCGGCGCGCGTACCCGCAGATCTACGCCAGCGACGCGCCGCTGGCGCTGGACCCGGGCGCGGTGTCGGTCGGCCGCCGCGACTTCCTGGCCGCGCTGGCCGCCATCACGCCCGCCTCGCACCGCTCCGCCACTGCGCACGCGCGGTGCCGACCCCGGCCCCTATCTTACCCTACCCTACCCTGTCAGCCGCCGCCTGCGCTTGGGGATGGTTCAGAAGGGTGGTTCAGAAGGGTCTGTTTACGCTCACAGGGCGCCCGCGGCTCTCACCAGCTGGGCCCGCCGTGTGCGCATGCGGTCAGGGCAGGCCAGCGGCGGGGTGCGCGCCAGGTGCGGCCGCCACGCCTGAGCGCCCCGCCTGCGCGCGCGCGCAGGCGCCTGCCCGCGCTGGTGACGCCCGCGCTGGAGCCCGAGCTGCAGATCGTGCTGGCGCACCTGGCGGCCGCCTTCCCGCCGGTCGCGGCGTGCCTGGCCGCGTCCGGCGACGGCGCCGCCGCCTGCGCGTCGCCCGCGCCGGGCGGCGCGGGCGTGCACCTGGGCGCCAGCGGTGACGCCGACAGCGACGCCGAGGGCGACGGCGCGCCCTGGGCGGCCCGCGCGCGTGTCAGCAGCGCGCCGGCGCGCTCTGCGGAGGCCGGGGCGCCGACACCAACAGCGGGTGGTCGCCTGTGTTCCTGACTGCCGCAGTCTCGCTCGAGCAGAACCCGCCCTGGGGAGGGGTCTGGCGGCGACAGCAGAGCTGGCTGCGCCAGCACGGCGCCACACAAAGGTATCACTCGCCCTGCCAACTGGCTTGCCCGCGGCTGCGCCAGCGTGAGCGTCTGGCAGGCAGGGGTGTGCTCGCCGCGGCGCCGAGCCCGCCCGAGCCCGCAGCGCGGGTCTTGCGAGGGCCGCTGACGCGCGCGCGCGGCGCGCCAGGCGCGGACGCCGGCGCGGGCGCGGGCCTGCCGGCATGCGGCCGGCCGGCGCTGCTGCTGGCCGGGCGCGCCGGCGCGGGGCAGGGCCACCTGGCGCCCGCGCTGCTGCATGCGCTGGAGGCGCTGCCGGTGCACGCGATCGGCCTGCCCGCGCTGCTCGCAGACGCCAGCGCCAGGCGCGCCCGCGCCGGCCTGGCGCGGGGCTGGCGCTGTGCTTACGCGCGCGAACGCGCTGCCGGCGCTCCCCTTGCGCTCGGGGCCGCAGCGCGGGGCTGCGCCGTGCAAGGCCACAGTTTCTCCACCCTGTACCAGAATAGGGTAGGGTTAGGGTCGACTTCAAGGCCCTGGCGCGCGCGCGCAGGTCGCCCGAGGAAGCGCTGGTCCGGCTGGTGCGCGAGGCGCGCGGCGCCGCGCCCGCCGTGCTGTACCTGCCGCACCTGCCCGCCTGGTGGGAGCAGGCGCCGCCGGCGCTGCGCGCGGCGCTCTGGATGCTGCTGCGCGACCTGCCGGCCGACCTGCCGCTGCTGCTGCTCGCCACCGCCGACACGCTCGCCGCCGACGTGGACGACGAGGCACGCTTCCCGAGCCCGTCCGGCAGGGCGCACCTCGTGCTCTGGAGCGCCTGCGGCCTTTTGCCCTGCGACCAGCACTGCCGCGCGAGACAGCCTTTGGTCCGTGCATCACTGCAGGCACAGCTGCCCCAATGTTCCGCCCGCAAGAGTGACGGGTGAAGAGGTGCGCAGGCGCTGAGCGTGCTGGGGCGCGCGCCGCTCGTGCACGAGCTGGACGCGCCGGGCGAAGACGCACGGCGCGCAATGTTCCACGGCGTCGCGCTGGCGCTGGCGCGCGCGCCGCCGCCGCCGGCTGCGCGCGAGCCCGCCACGCCGCCGCCCGCGGTGCGGGCGTGTCTGGCGTGCCTGTGGTGTTCCGAGTCAGTCGCGCGACAGGGGCCAGTCTGCATCGAGCCCCCGCTTGTGGGCACCATTGCATCCGGATGGGGCTGCTGCACCCAGACTGTCTGCAGCTGCAAAGGGTCTATGAGTTGATGAAGTGCTGCGCCGATGCTGCGCCAACTGTGAGTACGATCATTGCCGGAAGCCGGCGCCTGCAGGGGCGCCCGTCGCTCCATGCCCACCTAGGCGGCCGGCTGGGTGCATGACAGCGCTTGAGCTCGCAAGTCAGGCCACCCGCTTGCTCGTGCATGCTGGAGTGCGGTGCACATGGTGTTTTGTGAGCCGCACTGTCCGTGACGGGCACGTCGTTGCCAGCTGGGCGGCAGAGCAGCGCACAGACACACCCGACGAGCGCAGCAGGGCATGCGATCTGAGCATGGCCCGCTTGCGGCTTCTAACCTGGGACGGCCAGGCCGGGGCCGGGGAGTCTAACTTCGAGACACCCCTTGACACCCTGAGAACCTGAGAATGCTGAGCCCACGCCGCGCCATTCGCGGCCAGCCGGCCTCCACCCGCGCCTGCTGCCAGCCGCACTGTCTGGCAGCCGCCCCCCATTTGGCCGAGCGCGCGCGTCCCGCGCGCGGCAGTTGCCACTTGCGCCGGGCGCGATGGAGGCGGCGGCGGCGGCCGCGGCGGAGGCGCGCTGCGCGGAGCGCGCCGCGCGCGCGTACGAGGCCGACGCGGCGCTGCTCCGGCAGCTGCGCATCGCGCTGCGCGAGGCGCGCGCCCGCCCTCACCGAGAGCGGGCTGCTGAGTGCCTTATGCGACGGCACCCACGCATGTTTTGCGGCCAGCATGTTTGCGCCCAGTAGCCCATTCCATGCCACGTCGCCTCCTTGCCCCGGCTCCTCTTACAGCATGTGCAGCGCATGATGCGCAGTAAGGACGGAGGCGAGAAAGAGAAGAGCAACGGGAATGGGGAGGGCGGCGCGCAGGTGACCACGCACGCGCTGCGCGACCGGCGCTGGCGCGCGTTCGCGGAGCCCGTCGGCGCTGACGAGAACCCCGAGTACCACGCGCTGGTGCGCGCGCCGCTGGAGCGGGCACAGTGCGGGTGCAGGCGTGCGCGCCCGGCGCGTGCGCGAGCACGCCGGCTGCCTGGTTTGGGCATGCCGTAAAGCGGGCGGGGCTGAGCGGGCGGGTGTGAAGCTCCCGGGACATGGTTTTGCACTGTTGCGCCGGACGCCGGACGCTGCCCGCGCAGCCTGTGTGCGGCTGGGGCCCAGCAGCTGCGCCGGCGGACCTGGACTCGCTGCCGGCGAGCGCGTCCGCCTCGATTGCTAGGGTGCAGGCGCATCGGGGTACGGGGAGGTGGGGGAGAGGCTGTGCGGCCCGCGCGCGCATGCGGCCGCGCCAACAGACCCTGAAATGGTGCTGGCAAGGCCAGCCTGGCCAGCAGCGGGTTTGCACAGGCGCCGAACGTAGCGCAGGGGCTGAGCCTCGTTGGGGTAAGAGTAGGGTAAGGGTGCGCGCGCGCAGGTAACCGAGCCGATGGACCTGGAGACGCTGCTGGCGCGCGTGGACGCGCGGCGCTACGGCGCGGCCGCCGCGTACCTGGCCGACGCGCGGCGCATCGCGGCGGCCGCCGCGCAGTACTGGGCCGGCGACGCGGCGGCCGTGCGCGAGGCGCGCCCCGGCGCCAGGGTTCGGTAGGGCAAGGCTGCGGCCGTGGATGCGCGTGCATGGCACACTGAGCAAGGCTGGCGCCTCGCGCCAGCCTCGCTGCCGTCGCCGCCGCAGTTTGCAGGACGGCCGCGTGCCCAGACCCTGGCGGGCGCCGCAGGTGTCGCGCGCGCACGCGCTGGTGGACGAGCTGCGCGCGCGCGTGGCGGCGCGCGTGCCCGCGGAGCTCGAGGCGCGCTGTGCCGCGCTCCAGGCGCGCGGCGGCCTGGGGCCGCCGCCGCCGGGCGCGCTGGCGGACGACCCGCTGCCGCTGCCACAGCCGCGGCTGCCCGTGCCGGCCGCCGGCGGCGATGCCGCGGACGAGGCCGACGGCGACGCTGACTCGCTTGAGCAGCGGTGGGTCGGATGCCATGACCCCCGCAGCGGCCACCCTGCTCGGAGCGGTGTTTGCTCTAGTTGTGTATGGTCCTGCCGTGTTCTGGGCCGCCGGCGCCCAGCCCGGCTGCAGCTGCGCGTAGAGAGCGTTATGCCTGGCGGCAGTCGCTGCTGACGCAGGCTCGCCGGACGTGCCTCGCGGGTGGCCTCGAGGCGCTGTTTGAGCCGGCCTGCCGCGCATGCCCGCCAGCTCGGCAGCCCACAACGGTGGATTTGCTGATCGATGCGCAGGCGCGCGGACGGCGAGCGCGGCAGTCGGCGGACGCGCGGCCAAGTCAGCGCCGGCGCCGGCGCCGAAATGGACACACGTCTGATGCACGCGGACCCGGAGGCCGCCATGCGCGAGATCCGCCGGCTGCGCGCCGCGGCGCAGGAGGCGCGCCCGGAGCCCTTATCAGGGTAAGCGGGGTTGCTCCGCACGTGCTGGGCCCAGGTGCTGCGCTGCGCAAGGCGCGCCACGGCGCGCTGCGCGGCTGGCGTGTCCTGGAGCGCGCTGGGTGGGCGGCCACAGGGCCTGTCCACGACTTTGAGCGCATGACCCGCGGCGGGCCTCCTCGGGAGACGTACGCGGCCGCCCTGCCTGAGAGTTCGGCACTGACTGCGGCGACCGGACGGGGCGCAGAGCGTAGCTCCCGGGGCCGCGCCCGTCGAGGCCCCCGGTGGGCCCTCGCCGCCTGACGAGCCCGAGGCGTGCGCAGCGCCCGAGGCCCCCGCCGCTCCTGCGCCGCCGCGGGAGCCCGCACCGGACCCTGACCCTAGCCCTGCACGCTCGCTGGCGAGCCCGGGCGGGCTGGCCGGCAGCCGCGGGCGGCGCCGCGGCGCAGCACGCGCCGGGAGCGCCGTGGACCCCGACCCTGCGCCGGCCCCGCGGCCCGCCGGGCCCGACTTTGTCGCCGCGCTGGCGTCCTTTGTGTCGGGGCGGCCGCGGCGAGAGACGCGGTCGGGCAGCCGCGGCTGCACCGGCTCCGAGGAGCGGGCCTCGCAGGGGGCGCCGGAGCGCCGGCAGCGCACGCCGCCCAACGTCCTGGCCGACACCACGCGCCCCAACCTGCTCTCGCCCGCGGCCGCGCCGCCCAAGCCGGCGCGCAAGGCGTCGCCCGGCACCGCCTGGGCCCCGCCGCCGGCCGCGCCCGACCCCGGCGCCGACGCGCGGCCCGTGCGGCCGGCCTCGGACGCGCCGCCGGAGCCGGGGCCGGACGGCGCGGCTGCGCCCGGCAGCGGCGGCCGCGGGTGCGGCGCTGGGGCCGGCGAGGCCGGTGCAGAGCGTGCGGAGGCCACCGTCGGCGACGCCGGGCGGACGCCGCACCCAACCGGCCGCGCGGTGCCGCCCGGGGTCCCTCACTCAGGCCCACCTGTCTGGCGCTGCGAGGCGGCCGCCCGGCGCGCGGGGCGCTTGCGCTGGATGGCGCGGGCTCGCGCAGAGGCCCTTTTGCCTGGGAGTGTACGCGCTTGCGCTCACGTTAACACGGAGGACCGCTGGGCTTTACCCCGGTCATGTGTCTTGAGCCCGGTCCATTGCAGACTGCAGGCGCCAGCCTTCATGCCCTACCTGCAACGAGGGCGCCGCCGCGCCCGAGCCCTGGACTTGCGCGCAGGCACCTGCACGCGCGGACGCAGCGTCCGTCGCTGCGGAGCTTTTCCCGGACGCCGTGACCGGCTACGCGGCGGGCGCGCCCGCCGAGGCGGCCTCCGTGCCCGCGCCCGCGCCCGCGCGCAGGGACGGCGGGGCGGGCGGCTTGGCCGGCGCGCGCGGCGGCGCCGCCGCACCCGGCGAGGCCAGCCCGGATGCGGCGCCCGGGGAGCGCGGCGCCGCGGCGGCGGCGCCGGCTCCGCCGCCGCCGCGCGCCCGCCGGCCCGCGCCGTCCGCCGAGGAGCTCGAGGATGCGGAAGTCATAGAGGCGCGCACTCCGCATTTGAATGACGTCATTGTCGCGGCCTGCAGACGTGGTGACCTGCACATTGAGTGAAGGCGCTTCACTTGCAGTGGGTGCAGCAGCGCACTTGCACGCGCGCCGTCTCTATGACTGCTTGCCATCGGCCTCCTGTCGTGTCATCACCAGGCGGCACGGAGCTGGCTGCTCCGCCCCGCTGGCCGTGAGCTCAGCTCGCCTCCTGCCTTCTCACATGTGTGTTGCTCTTTCCGTTAGAGGCTGTGTTGCAGTGACTGGGCCCTGCCATTGACGTGCCTTGGGTGGAGCCTGCCTGCACACGAAGCCGCTGCCGTGCACACGCCGCGCTGGCCTGCTGAGGCGGGCCCCGCAGAGCAATGCTGGTCAGCCAAGGATGCAGTTTGTGCAGCCCAAAACCTAGCACTGATACCTAGACCTAGCACTGACCGGGGCGGCGGGGTGCAGGACTTCGCGGTGCACATCACGCGCGGCTGGGTGCTGGAGGCGCTAGAGGCGCTGCACGCGCGCCTCGCCCGGTGCGCCAGCCGGGCTGCGTGGCCCCTGTCTGGCCTTGTCCTGTCGGGGTGTGGGGAGACCGCTGCAGCTCGGCCGTACAGCAGCTTGCTTCCACTGTGATTGTGGCAGCACAAGTTGCAGCGGTAACCGGGAGGGTGCGGGATGGCATGTTGCTGCACGCCCCTTCGCTTGGCTCCCGCACACACCACAGCTCAGGCCGCTCGACCTTCCCGTCAAAGCTCTTTGCAGGGGCCAGCTCAGACCGTTGTCGCTAAATCTCGGCCTGGCTGGCCGTGTTGCCAGCTAATGTCAGCTTCCCACCCGTGCCCTCCCTATCGCCAGCTGGGTCACCGAGTGCCGCCACTGTCAGGCGCTGCGCACGCCCATATCGCGGCATCTGTGCACTGTGAAACTGACGCCGCGCTTGGCGATGCTGCAGGCTGGCTCGACAGCACCGGGACGAGCACGACCGCAAATTGGTCACACAGAAGGCGGTGGCCGAGCTCGACGCCGCCGAAGACGACATGGCGCATTGATTCCCACCCCGCGGCATGCAGGCTTTGTTGATGGTTTGTCACCGGTCGGCCCGCCATGGATCGGGCGCTCACGCAGCCGCAATAGCTGCGCAAGCCCGTTCGGCGGGCAGCCCTGCGCCAAAATGCCCTTTCGAGGCCGTGCGGGCCTTGCGTGACTGCACTCTGGTGAGGGCACCTGCCGGGCGCGCTTCGCCCCCCTCCTCTGGGGAAGCGCTGTCTCTGCCGAGCCAGGAGCAGGGGCTGCGCTGCAGACACACGCACATGTGCATGCAGGTCTCTCGGCAGGCTGACTTTTTGTGCCATGCAGGCTGGCAGGCCTGTGCTGGCCGCATGACCCGCAACCTGCAGGCGCAGCATTAGGGCGTGCACAGCGCTGTGGTCGTCCTGCCTCCAGTCAGTGGCCGGACTTGGCGCGACAACGGAGCGTTGCTGGGGACAACGAGCCGTGACATACAGCAATGCTTGCCGTGAAGGTGCCCAGGTCAAACGCATGTGAAGGCGCTGTGCTCGTGGGCGCTGTGCTCTGGATCCCTCATGTATGCAACCTCTGACCTGACTTTCCTCCAACCAAAAGCGCTCAGCGTGCCAGACCCGCATGTTCAAACATCACCGCAGACCCACACGCTCAGCCATCGCCGCAGAAGGTCAAGTTCTCCCGCCGCAGCCCCACGAGCCGCTTGTCCCGCTCCGCAGCCTCGCCCCTCCTGCAGCCCGCAGGATGCGCAAGCTCACAGCTTGCACCAGCCTGGTACGTGGCGCAACGTGGGCAGTCGACGCGAGGCACGCACCGCAGAGCTGCCTCTAGCTTGTCGCGCGCCAGCAGCGAGTCCGCGAGCGTGACCGCCAGGCCCTTGGAGGCGCCGAGCAGCTCTGCACGGCCTGGACGCGCAGAGCTGGACATCAGTATCAAGCTTGGAAGTGCAGACCAGGATGCTGGGCAGCAGCCCCCCGAGCGCGCTCGCGGGCGGGCGCGGACCCAGGCGCTGCTCCGCCGCGGAGAACTGCGCGAGCGCGCGCTGCAGCTCCTGGTAGGCCATCGCCTGGTAGCGCAGCTGGATGGCGCCCTTGCCGCTGCTGCGGTCTGCGGGGTCGGTCTCCAGGTATGCCTGCCGCGTGGGGGCGCAGTCAGCAACCCGCGAGCACAGGTGCGCACAAGCTTCGACCAGGTCAGGCACCAGCTGTTATCAGACCGCTCATCGCTCGCACCTGCTCGGTGGACTGCCCCACGTAGCTGGCTCCCTCCAGTGCCATCAGCTGCGGACGCAGCGTAGCCCTGGCTGTGAGGCAGGTGAACAAAGTGCACACGTTGCGGCTGTGTGATAGACACGTTGAAATGCAGGCTCAACGCAAATTGAAAACAAGACAGTTGTAGGCGCACAGGCGCACACCAGCGCATCGCGAACAGCCTCGACATCGGCGCTCGGGACGCTGTCGCTGTCGTGCGCACTGCAGTACCTCTGCGTGAAGCACAGCGGCAAGGCCTGGCGTGCCTGGAGGTGCTGCACGCGCAGGCCATGCAGGTGCCGTACAAGGTTCGCCATCGCGCCCATCGCGCCGCGTATAGAAACAGCTGGAGTTGACAGCCAAACAGTTGCGGAGATTACTGTTCAACCGCTCCGCGATTTGGGGCGTTGGGCCCAACTGTTGAGGCTCCTATGCCGGACCTAGGCCAACCCTTGCCATTCAAATTAGCCAGAGAAATTTGCCTCTCCACCCAACAGAGGTTTCCATCCTGGCCGTGCAGTAGCCTGAGCAGCGCAGACTCATCAAACCACCGGCAGCCCGTTCCCATCCAGGCACGAGATCCCGCTGCCAGAACCCGGTCTGTTGCGCGTCATGATGGCCATGCGGATCCTCCTCTTGGCGCTGGTCGCCCTGGCCGCCGTCACTGCGGGTGAGCGTGGTTATGAGCGTGCCTCCCGGCCTGCGCCTGTATATCATGACCAGAAGTTCTGCAGAGCAGCCCGTGTTCCCTCCAAAACAGTGTTCACGGAAATGCGGCACTTCAGAGGTGCCCGACACCGTCGGGAGCTCGGAGGTGTGCTAGGGGAGGGGTGTGCTACAGCCTGGGTGCTCGCTGAACAGGGAAGCCGCGTGGGAGCCGAGCTCTGGCTCGAGCACTGGCTGGTGCCGCTCGTACGACGAGTGCCCGCTTGCTCTCACCTCTTGTCCCGCCGAGCCACCGGGCCGGCCGCAGCGTGCGGCAGCGGACGCTGCTGCCCCGACAGCTCCGATCTGGCAAGCTGCATGGCAGGCCTGATGCTGAGAGGTAGCTACAAGGGGACCCAAGGACTGCGCGCAGTGCTGCCCCTGGAGAACCAATGCGCCCAGAGCTGAAGCCACGCGCGTGCGCGTGCAGATGAGGGCCGCACCCTGCTCGCAGCAAAGGCGCCCGCGCCTGCCGCGGCACGGCTGGAGGCCGCCAAGGCCCCCGCGCCCGCGGCCGCGAAGGCCGGCCGCCACCTGCTGGCTGCGGCCAAGGCGCCCGCGCCGTCGGCCGCCAAGCCTGCCGCCAAGCCCGCCGCCCAGGCGCCTGTGGCCGCTGCCAAGCCCGCCGCCAAGCCCGCCGCCCAGGCGCCTGCGGCCGCCGCCAAGCCCGCCGCCAAGGCCCCCGCGCCCGCGGCCGCGAAGGCTGGCCGCCACCTGCTGGCTGCGGCCAAGGCGCCCGCGCCGTCGGCCGCCAAGCCCGCCGCCAAGCCCGCTGCCCAGGCGCCCGCGGCTGCCGCCAAGCCCGCCGCCAAGCCCGCCGCGCAGGCCCCCGCCGCCGCCGCCAAGCCCGCCGCCAAGGCCCCCGCGCCCGCGGCCGCGAAGGCCGGCCGCCACCTGCTGGCTGCGGCCAAGGCGCCCGCGCCATCGGCGGCCAAGCCCGCCGCCAAGCCCGCTGCCCAGGCGCCCGCGGCCGCCGCCAAGCCCGCTGCCAAGCCCGCCGCCCAGGCCCCCGCCGCCGCCGCCGCCAAGCCTGCTGCCAAGGCCCCCGCGCCCGCGGCCGCGAAGGCCGGTCGTCACCTGCTGGCTGCGGCTAAGGCGCCCGCGCCGTCCGCTGCCAAGCCTGCCGCCAAGCCCGCTGCCCAGGCGCCCGCGGCTGCCGCCAAGCCCGCCGCCAAGCCCGCCGCCCAGGCTCCCGCCGCCGCCGCCGCCAAGCCTGCCGCCAAGGCCCCCGCGCCCGCGGCTGCGAAGGCCGGCCGCCACCTGCTGGCTGCGGCCAAGGCGCCCGCGCCGTCAGCGGCCAAGCCCGCCGCCAAGCCCGCCGCCCAGGCGCCCGCGGCCGCCGCCAAGCCCGCCGCCAAGCCTGCTGCCAAGGCCCCCGCGCCCGCGACCGCCAAGGCCGGCCGCCACCTGCTGGCGGCGGCGGCCCAGGCACCAGCCCCTGCCGTTGCAAAGCCCGCGGCCGCCAAGCCCGCCGCTGCAAAGGCGTACGCGCCGTATGCCGCCAAGGCGCCTGCGCCCGCGGCCGCCAAGCCCGCCGCTGCCAAGGCGTACGCGCCCTATGCCGCCAAGTACGCCGCAGCAAAGGCGCCGGCGGCCGCGCAGGCCGGCCGCCACCTGCTGGCCGCGGCCAAGGCGCCCGCGCCGTCGGCCGCCAAGCCCGCCGCCAAGCCCGCCGCCCAGGCGCCCACGGCCGCCGCCAAGCCCGCCGCCAAGCCCGCCGCCCAGGCCCCCGCGGCCGCCGCCAAGCCCGCGGCAAAGGCCCCCGCGCCCGCAGCTGCCAAGGCGGGCTGACGGCCTCCGCAAGCAGCGCGTGCCAGGTGTGCTGAGCCCGATCTGACCTTGCGCCCGCAAAGCCGGCTGTGCTGCATTTGCTGCTGCGCAAGCGCTTGCGCTCAGGCTTGGGACGCGTGCAGGGCACATGCCTCGGCTGGCCACGCCCGAGCAAGGCACCGAGCGAGCTACCAGCGTGATCGGGGAGGCGCTGGGGGTCCTGAGTTGCGTGGATGGCGAGCGCAGTTCGAGCTGGGGGACCGCAACTTTTTGCTTTCCAGTTGAAAAGCGCCGGTGGCCGCTCTGGCAAGCCTGCGTGCGCATGGCCCCGAGCTCCGGCCGCTGTGCCGCCAGAGCGCGTGCCGCGCGCACCGCAAGTCTGTCTACCCAGTATCACGCAAACCTATGTGCTTGTCGGCACGTGCGTGCGTGTTTTTTTGCACGGTGCACACGAGAGGCTCAGTACGTACATACCACTGCATTCATATGTGCGTATGAGCTGTCTGCTGTGCTGCCCCTGCGGCCTGCGCCCTGCATGTTGGGCGCCAGCCCCGCCGGGCAGACCCTCCATGATGAATGCGCGGCAGGCGCGCTTGCAGGCATGCGTGCCGCAAGCGCGCATGCCGCGCCCCCATGCTGCACAGCCAGGCCCTGCACTGGCCCCCATCCACCGGCATCGACCTCGCGCGCGCTCTGAAGCGCTGCGTGAGCGGGCCCTGGCAGCTAGGTTTCGCTGGATGGGGGGCACTGCTCGGCCAGTCTGTGCAGGGGTCGGAGATCGGGCGGAGGTGCACCAGCAAGCTCCTGTGAAGCACGCCCGCTGTGCAGGCTGCCGATCCTCTCTGTTTGTCCCATGGCCGGCGTCGGCCTGTGTGTTGAGAGGCAGCGCATGCATGCCCTGTCCGGTTGAATGCTTTGCTGCAACGCTGACTGCTGCTTTTGTGCCCATGGGCCTGCACATACCTGCAGCGCGATAGGCTTAGGCTGTGAGTCTTCCCTCATGCAGTACAGAGCGCTGTGGGTCATGCGCGCGTGCGGGGCAAGGGCTGCGTGTGCGCAGCATGTCTGAGCGAGGTAGAACCAGGGAACAATATTGTGTCCAGAAACTGCCTGGTCGCACCTGTTCGGAAGACTGTAAGATGATTGGTTGCCTCGCAGGGGCCACAGTGTGACTGATAGAAAGCAAGGCATGACCTACCCCGTGGCCGCCCACACTCGGGCTCGCGCAGCCTGATGCCCTCACTCCTCAACATACAGGGCCTGCACTGCAGGCACACCTTGAGCATGTACGAGGAGGACGTATGCCTGAGCTGATCTCATGCCATATGACACGCTCTCACATCACAGGGGCATGACGGCCTGCACTGGATAGCGCACAGGTACCTAACATCTGAAGACGGACGGCTCACTCATGGACCACTTGAGTTACGTGGCCCTGACCGAACCCTCAAACCTGATGAGGTTTGCAGAAGGTACTGAAACCGCTGATGTCTGCCCCTGACAGTGTCGTCTCACCAGACATGCTACTGGGAGAACAAATCCAGCGGCGCCGCCTCAGAGAGCGTCTATTTAATGGCACCGCTACCGATGTTGTAGTGGGTGTGGGTGAGGGCCAACAAGCGCTGCACCCCAGCGCAGTGCAGTGCACGCGTGCGCCATGGCACGGCGCTCCACAGGAGTGCACCCACAGGCATGCATACTGAATCAACGGCTGAGCCCATGCTGGCACTGCGCTGCTGTTTGCAGGCGCCGCATCCTCGCAAGAAGCACCACAGCTTGGGAGCATCAGCGCCACACGGAGTGCCGCACGAGCCGCCCTGCCATGCATCGGAGGCACAGCCCTGCATGATCGGTGCCCACGCATGACACTGCCCCCCCCGTCCGGAAAGCGCAGAACTGCACGCCGCCCCCCCCCCCCCGCGCGCGTCGGCGGCCCCGCCGTAGCACTGCCTGCACGCCCGACCCCATGCGCCCTGGTGCGGGCCGGCCACGGCTGCACGCGCCCGCGCGGCGCGCTCAGCGCACGGCTGTGGTGTAGTCCCCCTCGTCGGTCTCCAGCATGCTGCGCAGCGCGGGCGGGGGCGGCTCAGCGCGCGCGGCGGCTGCCCAGCACAGGCGCGCTCTGGCCAGGGCGCCGCATGCATGCTTGTGTGCGCGCATGGTCAAGAGAGCAGAGACATGCATGATGTACGGGCAAGACGTGGCCAGGCAGATGGTGAGTGGCTTCCCCTCATGCACAGCAGTTGATCAACAGGTGACTCACGGGGCGAGCTGCTCCCCTGGGGCTCCATCCGCCGGCACGGCCGGCGCCGGGCATGTACGAACATTCGCTCATGCTCCCTGCGCCTGCGCGATGTCGCGGGGCGCGCCTCTTCGAGTGGCGCACGATCGCGCGCCCGACCGCATTTATCCAGTCCTCCTTCTCCTGCGGCACGCGGGCGTGCGCCACTCGCCCCATGCCACGCAAGACAAAGCCAGAGCTTGCAAACAGACCGCACAACACAGCAGGTATGACACCATGCTCAGGTCGGACGGACCGCTGGCGAGGTGCTCCGCACCCCCTGATAGGGCGAGCGGGCAGGCGCCGAGGGCAGCGGGAGCGTGAGTGATCTAAACGACCGCCCAAGCGCAATGAATGGGCAGCAATGCCCGTCTTGCTGACCATGGCGACGCAGGGACGCAGGGCTATCCAAGAATGACGGATGCGCGGGAGCGCGCGCGCCTTGTCGGTGTCGGCGATGAAGAACATGCTGTCGTCGGTGGTGGAGATCTCAAACGCGTGCGGCTTGTTCAGCAGGTCCTCGGCGCCCTTGATCGACAGGCACCGCCGCACCTGCGCGCGGGCCGCCGCGCGCCTCAGCCCGCCCGCCGCGTCGCCTCAGCCAGCCCGCCGCATCGGTGACGAGCGGCGCAGGCAGGCGGCAGCAGCAGCAGCCGGACAGCCAAGCCGTCAGCAGCCACCGGTGCGAAACGGCGTCTTCACGTAAGCAACACAGGGCAAAGCAAGGTTCCCCACTTTGCTTGCTCGAGTGCCGCCACGTCTGCCTCATGCCACCAAATTGTTAAGGCAGAAGCGCAACACAGCACGCTCTGCTCCCAAGCGCATGACAGGGGCCCGCTTATGCACAAAGCGCGGGGGACGCGGCGGGTGCCGGGAAGCAGCACGGGACGGCGCACTTCAATAACGCCGCGCGGGACGGAGTCCTGCCACGCAGCACAACAGTGAACAGAACCGTGAGGTCACAGAGAGCTGCACGCTGCTCAGCAAGAGCGAACAGCGCGCACCGGCGTAATGATGTCTGACTTGAACCAGAAGATCTTGCCCTGCTTGAGCACAAACCACCTGCAGGCAAGCAGGTGGCTCAGCAAGCACTGGTTTCCCTACCAGCTGCACACAGACGTTGCTAATGCAGTACTGGCCAGTGCATGCTTCAGGCGCCTTGCCTGCGTCGCCAGGTCTTGATGTATTCGCCTGCACACCCCGGCCATGCTTGCTTCAGCTTGTGCAACAGAGGCGTGTGCAGGCGCAGCAAGTGGGGGCGCAGACAACCCACCTTGCTTCATGAGCCAGCCTGCGCGCTCGGCGCCATGCCAGAACTCTACGTCACCATAGTTATTTTTCCCCTTCCCAAATATATTCTGCAAAACGGTCCCCATGCGTGACGCGTATGCCCAAGCGTGCACAAGCCTCAGTAGAGACCGCAACTCCTCAACAATGCTACGACCTCTGGTACAAACACTGCTGTCTGGCGACGATGCAGCTGCTCCTTTTTCAGTATCCGGCCATCACAGCACAGTCCTCCAGCGGTCGATGGAGCGAAGGGTGAGCCCTGAGGGGGCCTGCAGCTAGCTGGGTGCGGGTATCGAACTCTGACCCAGCGTTGTGCATCTGCCGCGTGCAATCCTACCCTCGTTCCTGCCATGCGTGCTCTGAGAGCGCAGGCGTCTGTGCCAGGAGCGGTGCGCACGAAGGCGCTCTAGGTCTGGGCGGCCTGCCAGGCCGCGGTGACAGGGACGCGTGGCGGCGGCGTGGACATGAACCCGCCTGCAGCGGCGGGTGGACGGCTGAAGCGAAAGGCGGCGCACCAGGCTGCTGACCTGTGCTCGGAGCCGCAAGGCCGTGAGTGCCTGCCTGGCAGCAAGCGCACGCGGCGGTGCGAGCGCTCTGTCAATGCTGCAACTCTGGGTGCAAGGCCCTGTAGAGGTAGCTTGCGCAAGCAGTGCTTTCCCGCCGTCCGCTAGTGATGCGAGTGCGCCTGAGGGACAGGGAGGCCACGGCGCGCGTGTGGGGCTGGCTCAACAGCTGCAGCCCGCCGCACAGCCGCGCCGACAGCGCCGGCATCGCGCTGGAGGCGCTGGGCATGCGCACGCCGTCCGGCAGCTGCACGGGCCTCACGCCGCCCGAGCCCGTGCCGACGGTGAGCAGCGCGACGCAGCGCACGAGCGACAGTCCGCGCGCGCTGCAGCCGGCCGCGTCCGGCCTGGCGGAGGGCCTGCAGCCGGCCGTGTCTGGGTACGAGGGGCCGCAGGCGGCTGGGCCGGCGCCGGAGGGCCCGCAGCCGGCGGCGTCGGGCCAGGAGTGCTGCAGCGCGGGCGCGCCGCGCAGCGTGCGCCCGAGCGCGCCGCTCGATGATGGCGGCAGCACCAGCGGCCGCGCGGCGCGGCGCCCGCAGAGCGGTAGGCTCGACGAGGCGGTCAGCGTGAGCGGTTGCGTGCCACCGAGCGGCAGGCTTGAGGCCGGGCGCGGCCGGGCTGCGGAGCAGGTGCTCGTGCAGTTGGGCGCCAGGTTGGACGAAGTAGGGCGCATCGGTGCGGAGGGGCAGGCCTGTGGCGCGGGGCCGTTGGCCGGCGGGCTTGCTGTGGATCGCACGGCAACTGGAGCCGCTTGCCCCCATGCTGAGCCAGCCAGACCGGGGTTGGTGCGGAGGGGAGCAGCTCACCCTGCGCTGGAACAAGGGGCCGAGCCTGTGCAGCCTGGCGCGGGGGCGACTCCGTGAGCGTGTGTAATAGATTGTATTGTACAGTGCGCTGGGCGCATCGTTGAGCAGTCGCTTGTACGTTTACCTGGTATTGGTGGCCCAGCTGCAATGTGCAGCGTGTGCGACGTATGTGTCAACTTGGGCGGTGCGTCTGTGTAAGCACACCATTTTGACATGTCTGTGGATCAGGCTTCCTGTGCATCACTGAGGCAGTTTTGAGTTGTGGAGTGACTGGCCGAGCTTCCTGGCAAGTGTACCACAGCATGCAGCTTGCTTCAAATAGCTCTTCTGCTCAGCTCTTCCAATTTCACACCTTGTTGCAGCTCATCAACGCTCATCAGTAACCAATCCATGCGGGCCGGTGGACCTGGCTGACAGCCTTGCCGCTCGGCACTCGGCGGGCGGCCGTCGGGCCGCCCGCGGATGTTTGGCCTCCGCACGCTGTCGCAGGCCGCGCTCAGGCAAGCCGCGCATCCCGTCCGGCGGGCGTGTGCGGTGCCGCAGGCGGCCCGGGCGCTCGCAGGCCGAGCCATGGGCAAGAAGAAGCATGCGCGGCAGCACGTGCTGGGCGGCGGAGTCGTGAACACTAGCAGCTATGTGCAGGCGCGTGCGCTTGTGAAGCTGTACTCTGCCTGCCTTGAGATCCACTTGCACTATAAAGTGTGCAAGTGAGGAGCGCATAGCGCCGGCAGTGAGCATCTGTGGGCGGCGCTGTTGTAGCTGTATGTTGTTGCAAGTTGCTAGCAAAGTGTGTCTACTTCTCCTCTTAGTGCTGGAACTTGGCTTGAAGGGGCAAAGCACGTCGCTACAGTGGCGCAGCCTGCCCGTGAACACGCGGCTGATGTGAGCTCCACTGACGCAGATGCTGGGGCTGGGGACTGACACCGGCGACACCACGCCCTCCGTGCTGCTCTTCTTTGACCAGGAACGGTGCGCCGCGGCTCGCCTCAGCACGGCGCACGGACACTCGCGCTCGCCAGCCTCACAGAGCCTGTGGCTGCAGCGCACCGCCGCCCCGCAGCTACCTGTTCAGTGGCTCGCCAGCAGCAAGCGCTTGCGGCTGCAACACACCGCCGCCCCGCAGGTGCCTGTCCAGCGGCTCGCCAGCGCCACAGAGCCTGTGGCTGCAGCGCGCCGACTGCGCGCAGGTACCTGTTCAACGCCGGCGAGGGCTTCCAGCGCTACGCGAACGAGTACGGCATCAAGCTCAACAAGCTGAGCGGCGTGCTGCTGACGCGCATGTCCACCGACGCCGCCGGCGGCCTGCCAGGTAGGCTTTGAGCTCGTAAACGCTGACCACGCTCGGCCAGTGAAGTCTGTGGCCGTCTACATTCTGCTTGCCCTGCCCCGGAGCAGAAGCGCCTCCGGCGAAGCTGTCAGGTAGTGTATGGCTTCCGGGCCTCAGGAGTCGCTGCAGTTGGCAGCAGTTGGCGGTCACAGCAGTGTTGCCCTCACAGTCTCCATGCACAATGCCAGGTCTCTGCCTCTCACGCCTCGCCAAGCAGCCGCGAGGTACAGCACATGCGGTGACCTGCAGGAGCTGAGCAGCGTCATGCATGCAGGCATGTGCCTGACCATGTCGGACATGCCGTGCGGGCGGGGCGGAGACGAGCCCTCCCTGCAGCTGTATGGGCCCTGGGTGCGCGCCCAAGCAACCTACCTGCGCATGCGAGCTGGTGAGCAAGCCGAGCATGCTCCCGCCAGCATAAGTTCGTGAGCGGCTGTGCTCCTATCGGGCCACACAGCATGTTTATTATAGACATCTGCCTCTCATTACCATTAGCATGGAAGTATTTTGCACAGAACTCTATCACGTCATGTATGGATCCACATGCCCTATGGCCCGTGCCGCCGGGGCACGTGCATTGGTCTTGGCCGTTTTCGGCTCATTCAGGCCCACATATGCTATTAAGGCCTGCATAAGTTCCATATGGCAGCCGCCACACGGTTGCTGCAAGCCAGGGAGTGGGGAGGTGCCTGCTTGTTGCTGCACCCACGCGCTCACTGGCACCGTGGCGCGCTTCTGTGCCTGTCTGCGGGCTCAACATGGCCCCAAGCTGGCACGCCTCACGGCCCCGCTGGTGCGGCAGGGCCTGGAGCTGCTGGTGGGCGCGCTGCACATGTTTCTGAGCATGCATAGGGTAGGGTTAGGGCTTCCATGGCTGTTTGCGGGCTCCACATGGCCGCAGCGGGCGCGGCAGGGCCTAGAGCTGCTGGTGGGCGCGCTGCACAAGTTCCTGAGCATGCACTACCTGCGCATCGATGTCGCCGAGTTCGGCGGCGGCGGCGGCGGCGGCGAGCTGCCGCCCGTGGTCGACAACGAGCTGGTCACCATCACGCCCGTGCTGCTGGAGGCGCGCGGCGCGGAGCAGGCGCGCCCGCGCGCGGCATGGACAGGGAGGCCGTGCTAGCTGAAGCGTCCCTGCGCTCGCTCGGCAGAAACGCCGGTGGCGCAGGAGGAGCAGCCGGCGCGCTAGCGGCCGCGCCGAATGCGCCTGGCCCTGAGCCAACGATGTGGCTGCAGTGCAGGAATGCGTGAATGGCATGTGCATCACCTGGTAAGCATGTTCTCCCTGCATGCCATGTGTGCCTGTAATGCCGTTTGGGGTGCCCGCCTGTAACATAGCTGAGCATGCTCTGGGCGCTGCCTGTGCCTGGACCTCCCGCACGCAGTGCAGGCAACTCCGTGAGCGAGTTGTTGCTGATGCGGTATCAAAGGCTCGCGCACGGAGCTGCGCAGTGTGGCTGGTCCACGAGGGGCTCACCTGGTATGCAGGGAGCTGCCGGGCCTGCTGCCGAGCCCGCAGCCAAGCGCGCACGCACCGCTGCGGATGCCGGCGACGCTGCGCACGGCGCCGCCGACTGCAGCGGCAGCCGCGCGCCGCCGGACGGCGACTGCGCAGAGGGGCTTGAGGCTGCAGGCGTTGGGGACCCCGGCAGCGGCGGCCTCGAGCCGGGCGACACTCCGGGCGGAGACCCTGGGCGGGGGCTCTCCGGGCACGCAGACCCTGGGCTGGAGGAGGGGCTTAAGCACGGCGCCCCGTGGCTCGAAGACGGCGTGGCCGCGCCGCTCGCGCCGGAGCGCGCGGCCGCCTGCTATGTATGCCAGCTGGCCGCCATCCCTGGCAGGCGCGGCGCGGGGAGTATACAGGCCTGGGTGCTGGCGGCACCGCCCTGCTGGCGAGGGGGGCCTGTGTGCCAGGCCCGGTGCTGTGCGCGGCCGCTTTGCGTGGAGGCGCCCGTGTGTGAGGCGCAGAGCCAGGGAGATGCGCCCCTCGCCCGTTGAGCCTCTGCAGGGCTGATGCTGGAGCCCTGGATGGCGCGCGACTGCGCGCGGGCATGCGGAGCGCAGGTTTCTGCCGGAGCGCGCGCGCGCGGCGGGCGTTCCCGCGGGGCCGCAGTTTGGGCGGCTGAAGGCCGGCGAAGCAGTGCGGGGCGCCGGCGGCCGGCTGGTGCAGCCAGCAGAGGTGCGCTCGGCGGCAGTGCATAGGGTTTTAACAGGGCTTGCTCGACCTGGCCGGCCAGGCGGCGCGGGCAGGTCGAGGGCCGCCGGCGGCCAGCTAGACTGTGCGCCCGGGGCCCAAAAAGGGGGCTGCCAGCCGCGCCGCCCCAGCGGTGCGGTGAGGGGCGCGTCGGCGGGCGGCTTGCGCACCCTGTCGGCTCGGCGATGCCGCATGGGGTGGGGGGGTGTCTGCGTGCCGCGGCGGCTCGCGCGCAAGCCCGCGCGCTGTCTGCCCGTGCGGTCACGCCCCGCAGGAGGTGTGCAGGGACGCGTGCGTCCGAGCGGCGTGCGCCTGCGGGCGGCAGGTGATGCAGCCAGACACGCCGGGGCCGGTGGTGGTCATCGCGGACTGCCCGACGCACGCGCACCTGCCCGCGCTGGCAGCCTCGCCCGCGCTCGCGCGCTGCATGGGCGGCGGCGGCCGGGAGCCGCGCGCGGGCGGGCCGGCGGCGGCGGGCGACGGCGCGGCCGCCTGCGTCATCCACCTCGCGCCCGCGCAGGCGTGCGACCCCCTCCAGGCCCGCCTGCGCTGCGCTGGAGGCGCTCCAAGAGAATAAAGAGAGGGCTCAGTCCCGAGCCCTGGTTCAGCTTGTGGCACCAAGCGCTGCCATGCTTCAACATGCGGGTGGGACAGGCAGCCAGGTGCGCCCGGAATGCTTGCACACACCAGGCGCGGGGCGCGCCTTGCCGCGGCACCCTGCGGCCCTGCGCTCCCGGCGCTGCTGGGCGCTGTCAGGCGCGCGCGTGCCGATCCGCGCCTGCTGTGTGTTCCCTACCCTATCCCGCGTGCGCAGGTGGTGGCACTGCCAGAGTACCGCTCCTGGATGGCCCGCTTCAGCCCCGCCACAAAGCACATTGTGGCCGCGGCTGGCGGCGGCGGCGGCCAAGCAGTCATGCTGTCGTCGGCGCTGCTGCAGGCGCGCCCCCTGCATGCTGTCTGCGGCTGGGGCACCCAAGCATATAGTTTGGCGCCAGGCCGCCCTGGAGGGGGCCCGCCGCTGTCAGTCGCGTATCAACGCGCGCGACTGAGGAGTACGGCATCGCGGCAGTAGCGGCAGCCAGGCAGTCACAGTGACGCACGCCGTGCTCCGTTATGCGCACTGCTGCAGGCCTGACGTTAAGCTGGGGCCAGCTCGGCCCCTGGCAGCGTAAGGGCTCCGTCTCGCCTCTCAAATGGTGGTGTCCAGGGGCAACTCCAAGCCCCCGTAGATGTCCTCCCACAGTCTGTTTACCTGCTTGGTCAGTGGGCGCCGGCCCTGAAGGCCGGATGGCCGCCCGGGTCTGTCAAAGAGCAGCCGACGCGCACTCTAAGCGCCCGGCGCGCTACTCGGCCCTATAACCCTAACCCTACGCTGAGCGTCCGGCGCGGAGCGCGGCCCTATGAACCCTATGCCGCGCAGGCCCAGCTGAACGCGCTGACGCCCGGCTTCTTCCCGCTGCACCGCCTGGCGGGCGCGGGCGCGGACCCGGCCGCGCTGCCGCCCGCGGCCGTGCCCGGCCGCAACCTGCTCAAGTTCCTGCTGCGCCCGGCCACGCGCGCCGGCGTCGACACGAGCGAGGTGCCGCCCGTGCTGGACGTCGCCGCCGCGCAGGCCGAGCTGCGCGCCAGCGCGCCCGAGGCGGCCGCGGCAGCTGACGCGCTGGCGGGCAGGATAGGGCCTTCGACGGGCTGCGGCCCCGGCCGGCCCGAGCCGCGCGCGGGCGCGCTCGAGGCGGCCGCAGCCGCAGACGCGCCGGCGGAAGGGGCATTGCCAGGTTTAGGGTTAGGGTTAGGGTTAGGCAGCGGCGGCGCGGCGGTTCCGGAGTACGTGGCGCGCGCGGGCCGGGAGGAGCTGGAGGTGGTGTTCCTGGGCACGGGCGCGAGCATCCCGAGCAAGTACCGCAACGTGACCGGCCTGTACCTGCACCGCTTCGGCGCGGGCGGGCTGCTGCTGGACTGCGGCGAGGGCACGTACGGGCAGCTCGTGCGGCGGTATGGCGCCGAGGGCGCCGATGGCGTGCTGGCCGGCCTGCGCCTGATCTGGATCAGCCACATCCACGCCGACCACCACGCCGGCCTCGCACGGCGCGCCCCCCCGCATGGGCGTCCCACCCGGGGCCCTACGGAGCGGCTGTGATGTTTTGGTCCAAAACCCTCATCCTCCATCACATGCTGCGCATGGCCTTGCGGGTCTGTTAAGACATGTGGAAATCTGCCGCTTGTTCTGTGCACGCGCGCTCGAGCAGGCAGCGACGCCGGCCGCAGCTGGCGCGCAGTGCTAGGGAGCCTGCAGGGACTGTATAATGCAGACACTTCATGGGATGCGTGTCTCTTGCGCCATGCCTGGGCGTGTAGGATGCTGGCGGCGCGCGGCCATGTGCCGGGCGGTCGCCACAACTTTCCTTTTCTTCTAGATTCCGAGCAGGGTGCCGGCTGCGATTGTCTCCTGCATGGCGAGCAGGGTGCTGGCGGCGCGCGGCCATGTGCCGGGCGGTCGCCCACAACTTTCCTTTTTTTTTAAATTCCGAGCAGAGTGCCGGCTGCGATTGTCTCCTGCATGGCGCGCAGGGTGCTGGCGGCGCGCGGCCGCATGCTGGGCGCCGGCGCGCCGCCGCTGCTCGTCATCGGCCCGCGCCCGCTGCGGCCCGTGCTCGCCGCGCAGGCCGCGCTGGAACCGCTCCCCTTCACGTTCGTCGACTGCGCGTCCACCGAGGCGGGCGCGCCGGACGCCGGGTGCGGCGGCGCGGCGGTCAGCGCGGCGCTGGCGGCCGCCGAGCTGGCGTCGCTGACGAGCGTGCGCGTGGTGCACTGCGCGCACGCGTTTGGCGTCGTGCTCGTCGGCCGCGCCGGCTGGAAGCTCGCGTTCAGCGGCGACACGCGGCCCTGCGACGCGCTGGTGCGGCGCGCGCGCGCGCCAGCGCCCAGGGACGCGCGCGAGGCCTAGAATTACAACAGGCAGCCTGAGTCCCACCTGCTGGCCTGTGCTCACCTCCTTTTCAAGCATGCACGGTGGGCGCTGGCAGCGGAGCAGAGCAGGGCAGCGCGCTTGCCGCTGGCTGTAGCAGGCAGGGGTGGCTGCGGATGCGACGGCGCCCGCTCGCGAATGTCCCAGCAGCAGGCCAGCGCTCGAGGCGGAATCGGCAGGACTTTGCCCCGCTCAAGTAACAGCAGCCAAGAAGTAGACACAGCCACCTGTAAGTGCAGCATCCAGCTTTCATGCGCGTCATGCGCCGCGGCGGCAGGCCGAGGCGGCCGCGGACGCGACGCTGCTCATCCACGAGGCCACGTTTGAGGACCCGGCGCCCGGCGCGGACTGGCGCGAGGTGGCGCTGGCCAAGCGGCACAGCATGACAGGCGAGGCGGTGGAGATCGGCGCGCGCGCGCGCGCGTTCCGCACCATCCTCACGCACTTCAGCCAGCGCTACCCGAAGATCCCGGCCATCGGCGCATCGTTCACCGCGTCCACGTGCATCGCGTTCGATCTGCTCTCCGTCAACCTGGCCGGTGCGCCCGCGGCCACATGCCCTGGGCGCGCGCGCGCGCAGCAACCTTTGATAATGGATTCAACCTTGGGCTGTCTGAGCGCGTGTGCTCTGAGGTCCGTGACGGGTGCCAATACAGCTCCTGCACTTGTGCCAGTGCTCGCATGCTTGTAAAGTGCTGGTCCATCTCCTGCGCCCCGGGAACTGTCTGTGGATGTCCTGCTGCTGAGCAATGCCTCCGTACCTGAGGCATTGCACCTCTCAGGGGAGTGGTGCAGGGGCACCATGCTGACGCAATTCCATGTCAACTGGCTGTGACCGTTTCAGCCATGCTGCGCGATGTGCCTGACATGCCTTGTTCCTGTGTGCATGCCCATTACCACCATAGCCTGTGACGCGTGTGTGCCTCGTCACAGATCTGCCCATGCTGCCGGCGCTGGTGCCGCCCGTGCAGCTGCTCTTCCAGGCCAAGTACGTCGAAGACGAGGCCGAGGCGGAGCAGGCCGCGGGGGCCCGCTAGGCACTTTGAAATAGAAAAGTATGCATGCAAAGGAACTGTGTGTCTTTCGGGTGCTGGCCCGTCAAACCTCGTCCATAAACATTGTGTGTTTCAGAGTTGACGTGGCATGACCCGTGTTGTAACATCTGTGCTGCATGCACGTGCGAGATTATGCACTGGGACACAAGCATGACCATGTGATAGTCTTTCTCGGCAACAAGCGGAAGGCATGACATGCCGCGACACACTGAAACAACCGACACCCAACGCCCACTCCCCGACACACAGAATGCAGACCACTCGCAACGGCGCGCGCCCAGCGCGGCCGCGTCACTCGGCCGGCGCCTTTTTCTTTTTCTTCTTCGCCTTCCCGTCTGCGGCGGCAGCGTCCGCCGCCGCCCCGTTCTCCAGCTTCTTCTTCTTCGTCTTCCTGGCGGGCTCCTCCGCCGCCGCCGCCGCCCCGTTCTCGCCGCCTGACGCGCACGTCCGCAGGTCGCGCTGACAGAGCACTTGAGCACTTCAGCCTCAACATCGGTGCCAGGAAGCACTACCCGGCGCAAGACCACTGGCGGCCGCGCAACCTAGTTTGCAAAGCAGGCGGCGCCGGCCCGGACCTGATACGCCGTCCGCGGCCTCCGCGGCGGCGCGCTTCTTCGCCCGCTTGGCCTTCTTCTCGGCCACGTCTGCAGGCGTGATGCCCGCGGCCTCCTGCAGCTCGCCCTTGGCGACCGCCAGCATCGCCTCCTGCGCAACTATGACAGTGTAAGGGGGCACATTGGTAAATTTCTTCCCGCTCAGATGAGGTTAGGGTAGGTGACCACAATGTTGTTCGCGCGACCTCTACCCATCAGGGGAAGCGGCTTAGCACTGATCGGGTCGGTGCATGCGCGATGGCGCGGGCCTCTGCCAGGCTGCTGCCACGCACGGCCCGCCTGGTGCGCGGCGCCGCCCCTGCCTGCCCTGCGCTTGCCTGGTGTGTGATCGTCGGCCCAGCGCGCATGCTACACCAGATACGTGTGAAACGAAGGACTCTGATGGTGCGGACCCTGTCTGTCTGCCTGCGCCATTCTGTTCAAGCACAGAACATGGGGTGCACGCACGGACGAACACTCGTGCACAGACCACACCCCGCGCCCTGCACGGGCGCCGCACCATGACAGGCGCGCCGCCACTGCTGGGCATTGGGCAAAACCCCTCACACAGAACGGGGCTTCGGCGCGCGCGCGGGGGCGCGCCTGCATGGCGGTCACATTCTTGGTGGGCGCCACGCCGTCGTCGTAGAAGCGCAGCCGCTCCTCCACCTGCTCCTTCATGCGCTCGCCGAACACCGCTGTCTCCACGTCCTGGAAGCAGTCGATCCTGGCGCGCGGATCGCTAAAGGTTAGGCGGGGGTTTGCGGCATAGCAGCACAGCCGCTCCTCTGCCTGCTCCTTCATATACTTGCCGAGCACGCGCTCGCCGCGGCCAGCAAGCAGTCCTCCTGGCGTGCCGCTCTCAGGGTTTGCATGGGGTGTACGGTCGAGTTCAGGCGCGCGGGCGGGCACGGCGCGCCTTGACCACCCTCGACCCCAACCTTGATCTGATATGCTCACAGACGGAACCGTGACGCCATGTGCTGCAGGCAGACAGCTGCGCAGCTGTCCAAGCATGCGCACGCCGGCTGAGCGGCGACGTGCGGCCTTGCACGAGGCACCCAGCCACAAAAATTGGCAGGACCGCCGAGGCGGGGCGCGCACCGGCAAGGCTGCGGCGCCAGCGCGCGCCTGCGCATGCCCGTGAAAAGCACGACACAAGCTCTTCTGTACTTTGCTTGGGGTGGCATGGGTCCCAGCTGGCTCGGAACGGGGCCGCAGGCGGCGTCCAGCGGCGCAGTGGCCGGGGCGGCGCCCTACCATACCCTGACCCTGGGGCGGCGCCGCGCGCGCGCACCGCGACGCGATGGAGCACTTGTTGGCCAGGTAGCGGCTGATGCGGCCCTTGTTCTTCTGCTTGGCGCGCCCGATGAACGAGGAGTGGAAGATGAGCCCATACTTGGGTGTGTTGCCCTTGGTCTTCAGCGCCCTGCGCGCCCCGCCCTCTCTGCTCGCTCGCCGCCGGGGTGGAAGGCGAGGCCGGCTGTGCGAGCACCGCGGGCCCGGGTGCACATCGCTGCGCGTGCTCCATGCCTGGCCGCCAGCCAGAGCGCCTGAGGGAAAGTGCTCTGGAACAAGCCTGCCGCGCGTGCAGGCAGAGAGCGGCGACGTCGCGCGAGAGAGCAGACGCCCGCATGCGAGGACCTTGAGGGCGGTTCAGGTGACAGGCAGAAAGGCGATGAAGCTTAACGGCGGGCGGACCGGAACAGCGCCTTCTCGGCGCCCAGGATCTGGACCGTGCTCGCCGGGTACTTGGCCAGGTTGGTCAGCGAGCCTGCGCGCAGGGCGGCCGCGCTCAGCGCGCGCGAGCGCGGCGCGCCACATGCGCGTGAGCGCGGGCGGCGCCGCGCGCGTGCTGTCCGGCGGCACCCTGCCGGCCATGTCCTGCCCCCATCGCCTCGGCGCCCGGTCGCAGGTACGACTTTTGAGGCATGTTTGGCGAGGCGGAGGGGACGCGCCCGCGTGCGAGATGAGCCGCGCGCCCACGATCTCGCCGATGAGCGCGGACAGGTTGGGCGCGATCGCGTGCATCTTGTCCAGCAGGTACGCGTGCAGCTGCAGGCGGTACTCGGCGAGCGAGATGACGCGCCGCGCGAACGTCTCGATGTTGATCATGTCGATCGGGCTGATGTCCTGGCCCATGGACGTCTTGGCGGCCTCCAGGATCTCGTGCGCGCGGTCCTCGTCGCCGGTGATCTCCGTCAGCTCTGCGCCGCCGCGCGCGCGCGCGCGCTCGCTCAGGCGGCGCCGTGCGCGCCGGGCGCACCCGACATGCAGCGCACGTCGACCACGACCGGGCAGAAGGCATGCGCGGTCATGCCTCATACACAGTTCTGATGTGTCAGGGACGGATGATGCACAGCTACAGCAGTTGCCGGACACCATGGCGTCAGGCCCCCGCGTGGCTGTACGACATCCCAGTCATTAGCTGCACGCCCTCGTCCAACGACCATGCGCGAGCGCCCCGGTACGGCGCGCGGCTGCGGCGCGCGGCTGCGCCGCGCAGCCCCGGGGTTCTAGAGAAGTCCACTGCGGGCTAGGGTTGGGGTCGGGCCGCACCCGGCAGCATCGCCTCGGACAGCGCAGCCTTGTCGCGGATGAGCAGCGTGAGCCGCGCATACAGGTAGTTGTCGGCCACCACGCGCACCAGCTCCGGGAAGTGCCACGAGTACCACTCGCGCACGCGCATCACGAACGTGTTGATGTCCTTGTCCAGCGTGTCCAGCAGCGCGATGGCCTGGATAACCATGTTGTCCACACGGTTCACGTTAAACTTGACCTGCGCGCGCGCTGCCCCGGTCGCCGCTGGCGCCGCCGACCACCTCAACATGGTCCAGCGCGTGTGGCGGGCGGGCGCCTGCGGCGCCGCTCCGCCCGCGCGCTTCGCGCCGTGCTCGGCACGCGCGCGCGCCGCACAGGACGCGATGATAAGCGCTTTGCTCCTCTGCATCCGGCATACCATATGGGTGTGTGCAGGGCCGGGTGGCAACCTGTGTTGCACTGCATTCAATCTGCTCAGTATTGTAGCATGCTGAAACGTCCTCGAAACCTGTGGTTGCCGTGCGTTGCGCGCGCGCCGTGGTCGTCGAGCGCACATTCGCTGCAGCTGCAGGCCATGCCTGCTGCCAGCACAGCCGCCCGTGCGAGGCGCCTGCCCGGCGCGGGCGCGGGCGGGGGCGGGGGCGGGGGCGCGCCTTGGCGCGCGAGTACGAGTGCGCCAGGCCCAGCTGCGAGCGGCGCAGGTCCGCGTCCTGCTCCAGGCCCTTGAGGAAGCGCGTGGCGTGCAGGCGCACGCCGCGCAGCACCTCGCCCACCAGCTCGTTGCACACGCACGGGATGCCGGTCTCCTCCTGGATCACCGCACCCAGCTTGGACTCGGCCACGCCCAGCTGCGCCTTGGCCTCCTTGCCCGGCTTAGCCTTCTTCACCTGCAGCACGGTACAGGGTTAGGGTGAGTTAGCGTCGCAATATAGGTAGAGGGTGCGCTAAAGCCGCGTGTGCGCCCGCTTCGGTCCCGCGCCCTCCTCGAGCCGCTGGGTCCCCGCGAGACGCGCGCCGTCCAGGTACAAAGCGCGCGACTGCAGCCCCACAGCTCCGCTGCAACCTGTCTGGTTGTCCATTGCTATGTCACGTGTGTGTGTGCTGCCGGAGAGTCTGGCGTGCAGCCGCAGCCCGAGCCCGCACCCGCCCGACGACACACCCACCTCCCTGCTTGCGTTGGAACTCTCCATATCACCAGGGCCGCTTGCACAAAGCCACTTGCCTACATAGAGGTGAGACTAGCGTGATAGCTAGCTCCCCTGCGGCGAAGAGAGGTGAGGCTGGAGCGCGGGGCCGCCGCAGCGACTCAGCTGGCGCGCCTTGGGCAGGTTGAGCTCCAGGAACTGCCGCAGCTCGTCCGTCACGCTGCCCTCCGAGATGGCGTTGACCTGCACCAGCGCGTCCGCCGCATTGGCAAACGGCTTGAACGACAGCAGCTTGACGACCTTGCCGAAGCGCGCGAGGTCGGTCATGGACGCCTGCACGGCCTCCGTGCCCTGCCCCAGCTCGTCCACGCCGTGCACGTCGAAAAGCGCATAGCCCGCCGCCGTCTCGTGCAGCAGGTACAGCGCCGGCATCCTGACACCTGCTCCGTCGCCACGTCTTGTAGTTTTTTCCCAGCAGTTGCAACCAGACTCCGCAACAGCCTCCTCCGAGCGGGAGGAGGACTGCGCAGCCGGGTTTCCTCAGGGCATTCCAGGAAGAATGGCGCTGGGAGAGGCTGGCGTGGTGAGTGCAGGCTACCTAGCGACGCAATTTTCCTCCTTGAGTACCGGAGTACTGCCACTGTGCACGCTTGCAGCTTGCGTTGGTAAAGTAGCAAGCTGCCGTCTTTCGGCCCGTCGCCCGTGAGCTCGTCAGCCCACATAAAGCAGCTATGAAGACGTTGTGGGGCACCAGCATGCCGCAGCACTCCAGCCACGTCCGCGCGGCGGAGCCCATGCGCATGCATGCCTGGCAATGCTGCAAGCCGACGACCTGGCAGCGCATACGACACCCCGCGGGCCGCACAGCACACAGCTCGGGGCGGCCTGGCTGCCAATGCGCGTCCGCCATGCGCTCGGCAGCGCAGGCCGCAGGCGTAGCCCGCGGCACGGGGTGGCCTGGCTGCTGCACGCGCTCCAGGCGCAGGGCTGCACAGGCCGCGGACTCAACTGCCTGCACAGGGCGACCTGGCTGCCGGCGCGTGCATGCAGCCAGGCGCACGGCTGCGCGCGCTGCGGGCGCGTCCGTGCACGAGCTCGAAGGGCCCGGGCCGGCGCTTGGCCTCCCGCCGCTGCTGCCGATAGAAGGTGCTGCCCTTGCAGTGCTGCCTGCCACCCGCCCACGCCCCATTTGCTCGGAGATCTCCAAGCGTGTCCAGCGTGAGGTCGCCCCAGCACGCGCTTGCCTGCGGCCGGTGCCGCCCCGCGACGCCTCACGCGCTTGCCTCCTCTGGTGTCTGCTTGCGCTGTGCACGTCGCGCAGGCTGTTGTATGTGTGCGTCCAGCTACTCACCAGCAATACAAGACAGGGAGCTGACAGCACGGGCACGCGTTCTGACGAGTTGCTCCGGTCTGGCCCGTGCAGACAGGGGCTTTGCGGACGCGCACGCATTTGCCAGCTACGCGCACTGGCTGATACCGGGGCGCCTGCTCGCCGGGCGGTACCCGTATGTTGAGCCCAGCCGCTGCAGGTCCGCGCCCACCCGATGTGGCCACGACGCAGGACGTCAGGCGAAGGCTGGCCTGCTTCATGCCCCTGATGCAGTGGTGGCCGGCAAACGTTGCCTCTGTGCGTGCCACATGAGCCACGCTACCGCAGCATGCAGTGCTCCTCTGATTGATCTGCACCAGACACTTTGCACGCTTCAGAGCTTTGCTACTGCGGGCGTGCCCGTCGTCCAGCGGACAGCTCTGCTGTGCGCGCACGGCCGTCACACATGCAGGCGAGGTGCTGTGCTGTGAAGGCTTCTCTGGTGAATGCCGTGAGGTGTGAAAGCCCTGGAGCTGCCCCGCAGGTCGCGCGAGCAGGGCGAGCGGCAGCTACGCCGCCTGCTGGAGGCCGGCGTCACGGCTTTCATGGCCCTGCAGGCGCGCGCCCGCGCCGCGCGCGCACGTGCCTCCGCGCACACACGCACAAAGTCTGACGCTCGAGCGCGATATCACACAAAATGCCCTCACTCACTCGTCATGCTCCTCATGCTCCCCCCGCTGCGCGGCGGTCGCTTTCTGCAGGTCTGGTGAGCGGTCATGGACCAGAGTTGTTCCCTGAGCGGGAGAGCAGGACAGAACCCCGCAGTCAGGTTATGCAAAATGCTGCGCGAGCGCGCAGGCGGAGGTGGGCGCGCAGGAGACGCTGCGCGTGGGGGGCGTGGGAGGGTTCCTGCCTTACGCGCCGACCGCCACGCTGCTGTACTCCGCGATGGGCGCACCGCCCGGCATGGAGGCGCGCGCACCGCTCTCGCTTGGCAGCGCCCTCGTGCGCAGTCACTGCGTGCGGGGAAAGATGGGGCCGCACACAGGAGTACGAACGGCAGAGTCCCGCAGCGTTCCTGGGCTGGTTGAGTCCGCACAGCTCTCCCTAGGGTGCATGCACATCATGCGGGAAGCTGCGGCGCCCCGGTCTGCATGAAGGTACGCACGCGGGTTTCCCAGCGTCCAGGACACCTTGTCATGCGGGCGCGCACTTCACCTGGAGCCATGCGGGGCCCTGTCTGCAGTGATGCTGCAACAACAGCAGCGGCTGCATGGGCAGATCCTCCCCAACCCCAGACGCTTCAGGAGGTGGAGGGCCTGCGCAACCAGTACCTCGACTCCTTCCTGCCGCCGCGGCGGACGCCGCCGCGGCGCGCGCCCGAGCCGGGCCCGCCGCGGTCGCGCCTCCACTTTCCGCGCTTCCCCATCGTGGACCTGGGCACGCCTGCGCCGGAGCTGTGCGCGCCACGCCCCTGCCTTTGGCCGACCCACTGCCGCGCTGCCCCTGTGGAGTGGCGTTGTCACGGCCTGCATGCGAGCCTGAGGGGGCCTGGCTGAAGATGCGCGCGCGCTGCGTGGCTGGGCAAAGGGGAGCCGCTCACGCGCAACGGACCGCGACGCAAAGGCCTGCAGGCATGGGACGCCAGGGCTGCTCGCCGAGCTTTGGTTAGCGAGCCCGCGTGCGCGCGCGCAGGATGGACGCCGCGCTGGCAGATGTGAGGGGCCGCCTGGCGGCCGGCGAGTGCGTGTATGTGCACTGCTGGGGCGGGCGCGGGCGCGCGGGCACGGTCGGCGCCTGCGCGCTCGCCACCCTGTACGGCCTGCCCGCGGACGAGGCGCTCGCGCGCGTGCAGGCCGCGTTCGACACGCGCCGCGACGACGGTGCGCGCCCCGCGCTCGGTTCGGGGCGATCAGCGGCGCCGCGCGCGCATGGCTCGGGCGCCCCTTGTGGCGCCCTCCTTGCGGCTCAGGTGGACCTTTTAGCCTCGCGCGGCGCTGCCCACGCGTGTGCTGAGCTCCGCATGCCGCGTTCCGTATGCGGCTGGGCGTGGGGCCAGGCCGGGCGCGGGGCGCAGGCCGCCAGCTTGGGTGGGCACTCTTGACAGGCCCGGGTGCCGGCGCAGGGCGCGCCTCTCCCGAGACGCCGGCGCAGGTCGAGTTCGTGCGGCAGTACGTGCGGTCGCGGAGCAGGGTAGGGTAGGGGTTAGGGTGGTGCAATCGACCACGTGCGGCAGTACGTGCGGTCGCGGAGCAGCGCGTAGCACTTGCAGGGGCCGCATGCGCTGGGTGCTGCAGGCTGCCTGCGTCTGTGAAAGGCTGTGCGACATCACTGCCCATGTGCTGCTGTACGCATGAAACATGTGGCAGGCGCCTCGTTTTGGGGTGACTGCGAGTCTACAGTTGGACTCTAGACGCATTGCAGGCAGTGGCAATGGCTCATTGCCCTCTGGCAGCCTATTTACAGCTCATCCTGCGCCGTGCTTACCAACATGCAGCGAGCTGCCCAGCCCAGTCCGCACCTATGTCTCGCCCAGCAGCCCTTTCAGGCACCCTCTCCCCCAGAGTATGCATGACAGACAGGTACATGGCGTACTTACTGATGCGCACAAGGCGCAGGGGTACTTGAGCCCCACTGACCCAGTTACCAGAAGCGGTCACGTGTCCTGACAGCAACCTCCTGCTCTCTGCAGCACCTCTATATGCTACACATCCTCGTATATCGTATACAGCTTACAGAAACGAAGAGCTCCCACTGCATAGAGATGGTGCACTGAGAGGCTCGTAGGCATCTGAGGCAGGACGGGAAAAGCAGTCCTGGTCTGCATGCAATACGCACGACACATCGCATGGCAACCCTGCCTGGTGGCACAGGGCTGCCAGGGTCGCTGCAAGCTGCTGCACCCCCAACGTCCTGCCGACCCGCCCAGCATGTCAGAAACCTTCTGACCACCTCGGGGCGGAGCCGGGCCGGCCGCCTCCAGACCCGACCGCCCCTGCCTCCGGCCCACCGTCAACTGCTCATGCCCCACTACCCACCTCGCTACAGGGGCGTTGCGCGCACAGCGCCACAGCCACCTGCCGGACCACTTTTTTCCCTGCACACGCCCCGCCGCGCCGCGCGAGCGCTCGCGGCACTTGGGGAGGCAGGCGCGCCCGCCACAGCAGGGCCGCCGCCCCTCCCCCACCCGTCAATCAACAACCCGAGAGAAATTGCGGCAGGTGTAGCGCACAGCCGGCGTCGCGCAGGTGACCTTCAGGCCGCACCCTGCGGCTGCGCCGGCCGCGCACACACGAGCGGGGCTGCGGGCGTCCGCGGCCTCCCCGGCTGTGAGCACACAGGCAGCAGGGCGCAACAACTAGACGCGGGACCAAAACCCCAGGGGAGAGAGTGTCCGGAAAGGGCAGGCCTGGCCGCCCGCCCCGACGTCCCGCCCTGGTCGAAAGAGCGTGCGCGCCTCCCGGGGACAACAAAACGGGGTTGGAGGCAAACAAACAGCGCGCTGCACTGCGGCGCCAACCCCGCCGCGGGAGCTGCGCGCCGCGGCGGATGCAACAGCAGACAAAGGCAACAAAAACTTGCGGCTCGCGGCCGCGCGGGCAAGTGCACACAGCTCTCAGCATCACCAAAACGCGCCAGGGGGGCGTCGACAAGTTAAGCACAAGCACAATAAAATGGGAGACGCTGTTTGGCTTGCACTGCGGCGGGCGTGCAGGCAGCGCGCTGCCGCCTGCATGCTGCCGTGTGCTTGCGCAGCATGCAGGGCTCGGCTCGCATACAGCCTGAGCAGCGGCCCTGCAACCCGCCGCGTCAGCGCAGTCCCCAGCACAGCGCGCGGATGCGGGTCAACCGTAAAGGGTTCCTTGCCCCTGCCATCAACCACCCAAAATGCAAACAAGCTGCACGCTGACAGTCCTTGCAGCCTCGACGCAGCGTGGCCCCTCAGCAACCTACCCTACCTCCTACCCCAAGCACGCCCGCCGGCCCTGGTTCGGGCCCCGCAGCTGGCCATGCTCCCCACTTCCCACAGCACAACCCCAGGCTGGCAAGCGCTCGCAGCTCGCGCTGTGAGCGCTTGTGTACAGTCCGTGGCACGGTCCTTCCCCGGACGCTCACGCCCTGCTCGTCAGCGCATGCGCGGCCCTCCAGATACTTGGGCGGTGCTTGCCGCAGCCTCATGGTGGGGCGCAGCCCGCATGTCAGCGCCCTGGACAGCAAAGTAAACCCCCTACCCTATGTAATGCAGGGGGCACGCCAGCAGGTTCCCGGCAGCCCTCTCCTCCCCCACCCTGCAGATCTGTCTAAATGACTCAGAGTCCTGCACGCACCTCACACCACCCTCCGGCAGAAGGCTCGTCCACGCGCCGGTACCTCTCAACCCTCCTGGCCTCACACAGCGCCGACCAGCCGGCCAGCCTGCACCGCTCGCAGGACCAGCCCAGCTCTTGGCCTTCCCGACAGATGGCCCTGCCCATGCGCTGTGCGGGAACAGCACCCGCGGCACCAGGAGCAGCCCTCGGCCACATGCCCCAGGGCCCCGGCCGCCGTGCACTCCCACGTGCAGGAGCAGGGCCCGCTCCGGCCCCCTGCCGGCCGCCTCAGCTTACGGGCCCTATCTTGCCCTGCACCTGTGCGCGCTCCCAGCCTTTGGCATTGATGCCCCACACAAGCCCTAGCCGGTGACCTAGGGCGTGACGGGCGCCAGAGGGCTGCCGAACTCCCCGGCGCCGCCCAGCTTGCGCACCACAGACGCCGGCCGCGGCACGCGCACATGCGCGCGGCTCACGGCCGCTGCCACCGGCGCGCTGAACCGCCAGACGCCCGAGGGCGTTGCGGGGCTCGCGCGCGGCGCCTCTGCCGGGCCCTGCAGGGTCACGACCCCGGCCCCTGCTGACGCTGCGCCATGCTTGCCCGACAGGCTGACCGGCGACCCGCAAAGCGGAGGAGCGGCGGCGTGCAGCGACGACGCGCTGTCTGGGCGCGCGGCGGTCGAGTCGCGCGCGCGCGCGTGCGCCTTGCCGGCGAGGCCGAGCGGCAACGCGGCCGCGGCACCGGCGTCGGGCTTGAAGCGCGCAGGCGACTCGTCCGCACCCGCGCCCGCAGCGTCGCGCGACGCTGTGGCCGCGCATGGGCGCGCGCCGCGCGGCGACGCGCGCGCCGGGCTGCCCGCGCCGCCCGCCAGCGCGCCCGGGAGCGAGGCGGCCGGCGCGCGCGGCGCGCCCGGCGGCGAGCCCGCTGCGCGGAGCAGCGCGCGCGCGGCGCAGTGCGGCGGCGGCCCGCGCGGGGAGGAGACGGACAGTGTCGCCTCCAGCTGCTTGACCATGCGCGTCACCGACACCGTCGCCGCCGGCGCCGCGACCTCACCCGTGTCGTCCGGCTTGGCCTGCGCGGGTAAAGAATAAACTTCAATTAGTGGAAAAGTAATATATCCGATTACCATGCGAGGGGCAGCATGCGCCCCATGACAACCGCAGCAGACCGCCATGTTGGCCACAACGCCGCCTTCACATGCGACTGTGACCAGCCACCGTATTGACCGGGAAAAACGCAGGCTCGCGTGTGCGCCGGTGCTGACCTGCATGCGCGGCCTTACAGCCGCTGTCGCGGATGGGCGGCGCAAGCAAGGCGTGCAGCTTTGACGCAGGACTGCAAACTCACCTTGAGTCGAAGCTCAAGGCAAGAGTGCAAAAGCAAGCACCAAGTGCAACACCCGCAATCGCACCAAACTCACAGCAAGGGTGCGTGCCTGCGCGAGCGCGCCGCCGCTGCGGCGCACGAGCAGCTCGAGCGAGGCGCGCACAGCGCCCGCGTCGCCCTCCCCGTCGTTCAGCCACACCAGCAGGCGCGACACGCGCGGCTGCGGCTCCGCGACCACGCTCGCGTCTGCGGCCGCGGAAGGCGGGGCTCAGGGTCAGATTTTGTGGGTAGGGTATAGTGTACAGGGTTGACCGGCTGTGCCGGCGCAGGCGCTCCGCGCAGCGCGCGCGCCGAGGCACGGTCGGCCCTGAGCAGGGCAGCACCCTGGATGTACCCGAAGCTCACGAGTCTGGCGCCAGCACCCTGCGCAGCGCCGCACACGCCACGCATGCGACGAGCGCCTCGTCAGCAGCCATAGCGCAGCGTCTGCGCACACTTGTTCTTGGCTTAGGATAGGGTGGGGTACCGCGGCAGGGGCGGCACCGGGGCGGCCGGCGCGCGGCAGGTCAACGCTGAGCGAGCGCGCGTCCAGCTCCACCAGGCGCGCGCCGTCCAGCGGCACGGCCTGCTCGCCCGGCGCCGCGCGCGCCTTGGCGTGCCCCAGCAGCCGCCTCAGGCGGCTCTGCTTGACCGGCGACGGCGGCGGCGAGCCGCCAGCGCCCGCGAGCACCGCGGCGCCGGCCGCCGCGTCGAAGCGGCACTTGGTGGGGCCCTGCCACGCGCCGGCGCCGCCGCCTGCGGCGCGCAGATCGAGTGTTTCACGGCGCAAGGGCGCCAGGCGCCAGGCTCCCGAGCAGCGCAACGTCGCCGCCGTACCGACGCCGCTCTTGGCAGGGCAACGCCCCCCGCCCACACTTCGCAGACCGCTCGAGCCCGGGCGCTGCCTCAGGGCGCGCCGGCGAACAGCACGTGGCAGCTGCGCGGCGCGGTCGCCGCGGCCAGCCAGGCCTCCTCCCGCGCCAGCAGGCGCGCGGCCGCGGGCTGCGCGGCCAGCTCGGCGGCGGTGCGCCCGTCCGCGTTGCGCGCGCGCGTGTCTGCGCCTGCCTCAACCAACGCGCACACCGCCTCCCTGCCGCGCGCGCAGGCGGCTCAGTTCAGCACGGAGTAGCTCCCGTGTATGCAAAGTGCTGCATGCCATGCATGCGCGGTCGGGCCCCACTCTGTCACGACATGCCCACGTCCCTGTGCGTATGTACACGGAAGTGCTGCGTGCGTGCGCGTACCTGCGCCATCCAGGCCGCGCAAGCGTGAGCCTCGGCGGCAGCAGTACCCTGTACGGCAGCCGCGCAGCACGCCCAAATGCAGGTGCATGCACACACCCGCCGCCGTCTGCCTGGAAGCATGCTTGCGATGGGCGTTGCCACACAGCGACTGGCCGAGCCGCTCGGACTGCGAGCACTGGCTCCCCCGCATGCTGGCGCAATGCACGGCGGGGGGCGCACAGGTGCGCGGGCGAGGCGCCGAGCGCGGCCAGCATGAGCGGCGTGTTGCCGCGGCCGTCGGCAGCGCGCGCGGCGCCCGGCGCGCGCGCCAGCCGCGCCAGCTCGTCGCCCGGCAGCGCATACTGCGCCGCCCAGTGCAGCGCGCCCTTGCCGGCCTGCCGGAGCGCACCCGGTCAGCGCGCGGTCCCGGTTGGGCGCAGGGCATAGGGTTACTGGGGCGTACAGGGGTATGGGGCCGGCGCGCTCCTGGTGGCGTGGCACCTGCGAAGCGTCATGCGCGGCAGCCATGCTCGTCGGCGCGGGCATGAAGAGGGCGCAAAAAGCGCAAGCGCAAGCGCCTCTGCACGCTGGCGGGCGACGTGCCTTCCAGCCCCCGCGCCGCCCCTCGGAACGGCCGGCTCCCGGTGGGCGCACCTGGCTCGCAAAGTCGGGCGCGCCGCCAGACAGCAGCGCGAGCGTGTGCGCGGCCAGGCGCGCGGCCGGGCGCGCCGCCTCGGGCGCGGCGAGCGGCAGCCCGGCCATCACGCGCACGCAGGCCGCCGGCGCGCCGCCCGCATGCATGCCATCCCTGCGCCGAGCGCCGCATCGGATCCGGGAGACAGCACAGATCGCCGCATCACGGCACGATGAAACCTGATAGGGTTTTGCCGGGCGCAAGCGCAGCAGCGGCTCGCCGCCCCTGCGCACAGCTGGTACCTGCCCGGTGACACGTCGCGCCACGTCGCCGCACACAGCGCAGCAGGCACTATGGTATTCTAATCTTACGCCAACGCTCTAGAACCCCTGTTGCCAAGCGCCAGGCCGCGCGCCTGGCGATCTCAACACAAGCGTGTGCCCAAGAGCTCAGTTTTTCCATGGCAAACCCTGCACGCCCATGCGACGCGCACCGGCTGGCCGGCGCGTAGAGCGCCAGGTCGCGCAGCAGGTGCACGGCGCCCGCCGCGCGGCCCGACGCGGGCGGCGCGGCAGCCAGCAGCTCCAGCAGCGCGCCCAGCGCGCCGGCCGCGCGCAGCGCGCCCAGGTTGGCGTCGCTGCTGGCCGCCAGCTTGCGCAGCACCTCCAACGCCTGCGAGGTGGATCCACCAGCAGGCGTGCTGAACAACAGGGGCCTCTCAGTGTGAGCACGGAAGGACGCGGGGGCCTGAGGCAGACATGTGTTCACGCTCAGTGAGGGCGGCGGCGCTGCCCAGCGCAAGCTGCCAGACGCCATGCGCGCATCGCGGCGGCGGCGCGGCCTGGGCAGCCGTGGGCATGCGCTGTGCGGCGCGAGCGCCAACCTCAACAATAAGAATCATCTCAGCCGGCTAATCAAACATTACCGGTAACAACCAGATAGGCTCAGGATACGGTAAGAACCAGATGTAATACGTCATGGAGCCCAGTGCTGCGGCGCGCTGCGAGGTTTGTGCAGGGCGCGCACCACCTCGGCGCTGGAGTCCTGCGCGCTGCGCGCCAGCTCCAGCAGCGGCGCCAGCAGGCCGCCCGCGCACGCCGCGTCGGCAAATGCGGCCATGGCCTCCACGTCGGAGTCGGGGCCGCCGCTCACGAGCGCGGCCAGCAGGCTCACGGCCACCTGCGCGGCCTGCCGGCCCGGCCGCGGGTTGGCGGCCTGGCCTCCGCTCGCTCGACCGGTGTCGCCGTATACGCAGGCCGTGACGGTCCACGCAGCTTCATGATGAGAGTGGCAGCAGCAGCTACAAGTAGTCCGACGAGCTGTGCACAAGCGCTGTGGGGACAGGCGGGCTGGCCTGTCGCCGCGGCCAGCGAGCGCCGCGCCGCCCGCGCCGCCCGCGCGCTGATCTGGGACGCTGCATCTGCGTTTACAGCGCCGGTTTGCCAGACGCAGGAGCAGGCAGTGCGCCAGCCCGGCCGGGCCTCGTGGCCAAGGGCTGATAGGGCCGGCTCTGATATCAACCAAGCCGGGCTGCACAGGGTTGGCACCGCAACGTGTGTGGTGAGTGGACGGCGGGCCCTGGGCGGTGCTACGTGTCGACGGGTGACACACAGGGTGCACGCACGGGGAGCGCAAACAGCGCCGCATGCGCACCGCGGGCCCATCCGGCGCGTTGCTGATTAGCGCGCGCAGCGCTGCCATGCCGCCCGCGGCGCAGAAGTCGCCGCCGGCCGCCAGCACGTCCACGCCCAGCAGCGCGTTGAGCAGCTTGGCTGCCGCCTCGGTTTGTGGCGCGGACGCGTCGGGCGCCGGCTGGACCAGCATCGCCACCAGCGCGGCCATGCCGCCCTGCTCGCTGCGCGAGCGGTGCCCGGGGCGGCAGTTACGACATGGCGGGAGTGACACGACATCAGCCAGTCACGCCACACACTGCGCGCCGCATCTTACCCGTGGTTGTGGACACTAGTGCAGCAGGAACTGGCTCATGCAGCCACCACCGCCTTTGCTACCGCCACGCCACGCCACAGCGTCATGGGACAAGTAATGCGCGGATTACTCGCCAATAGACCAGCGTGCTGAAGGCAAACACATCACCGCAGTTAACTGTGTGCACAGCGGCGGCCGGGCGCAGCACGGGCGTGTCAAAGCGCAGCATGAAGGTCTGAGATTTTCGAACGCGCCGAGCTGCGCAGGCCGCCACCTGAACGCTGTGGCCGCGGCCGCGGGCTGCTTGCGCACGAGTGCGGTCAGCAGCGACGCGGCGGCCAGCTGCGTGTCGGCCTGCCCGCGCGAGCTGGCCATCAGCGACAGGAGCGCGCTGATGCCGCCGGCGCGCAGGAAGTTGCCCGCGGCGGCGGGCACAGTGCGCAGGCGCGTCTGCAGCGCGCGCAGGCCGTCGACCACGTCCATGCTCTGCGCGCGGAGGGAAGGCATCTCGGCAGGAGGTGCAGTCCTGCGCTCTGAGCGCCCGGCGCCCCAGGTGCTCAGCTGGTGCACAGCGAGCTCAGAACTAAGGTCTGCGGAGTGGACTACCTCAAACTCCTTGTGGAAGAGCGAGGCGACAACTGCCGGAGAGCCAATATAGGTGGACGCAAGGACCGTCGCCATTGAGCTTGCCTGAACGCCGAATGGTATGGTCAGTGCCGCGTGGACGCGGCCTTCAGCAGCGCCCAGTGCCCGGAAAGCAATGCCCTGCTGCAGCAATGCATGGGTACAATCTTTGCATGTATCAGGCTGTGGCAGCCACTGCCTTGAGCGTGTGACGTGCATCGTGTGCATTGCGCAGAAGTGCCAAAGAGGGGCACACCGCTGCTCGGCCCCTTTCGTTGTTCTTGCCCGAACGCTGATCAGAGTGCCAATCCAAGCCGCTCGGGGCGTCGTGTGGGGACAGCAGCCGTCAAAACTTGGCGCAGGTCCAGAGCCGGCGCTAGTTTTCGCGTACGGCACAGGAACGTCAAGGCTGCGCCTGAGAGGGAAACAAGCAAGTGCGAGACTCTCTGAGACAAGCTGTGGGGCCACACTAGTATACACCAGGCACTCCGTCAAGACGAAGGGGCCGCCGTAGGTCGAGGCTTATTGACTGGACTGCTAATCAGAGCAGACACATCTCAACTCGAGATCTGTTGTGAGACCTTAGTTTGGCGGGAAGCCTAGCCTAGTAGGTTTTTCATCGAGTCTTGCGTGTATAATAACATGCATAGCGTGTATATAAATAACCTTGGCGTGTCCGCTGGGAGGCCTGTAAGGTGCTGATAGAGAGATTGACTGACAGCCAGGATGTGGGCGTGCACGGGCGGCTGCGCGGCGGACGCCGCAGCGCGCATGCTGGCCGGGCGCCGGGCGCAGGCATGCATCGTGCGTGCGCTGCACGCGCGAGCCCGGCACGCGGCGCACCGGCGCGCGGTGCTCGCCGCGCTGGCAAACACGGACGAGGCCACGCTCGCAGCGCCTGCTGCCGTCGACGTGTTCGGACAGGCGCGCGCACAGGCCTGCTGGTTCCCTAGCTCTGCTGCTGTGGGCAGGCTTGCAGCGCGCACGCTCCAAGGCCAGCGTGCGCAAGCTGCGAGCGCGTGCGAGTCGCAGCGCCTGCTTGGGTCGCACGTGCAGGCTAAGGAGCCTGGCACAGCCAGTATCCTGGCGCGCGGCTGTCCTGGGCGCCGCCGTGCGGTTTGGGCCGTCCAGCTGAGCAGGCGCCGCGCAACGCGCAGGTGATGAGCGCCCAGGCCAACTTTGTCCGCGTGCAGACCGAGGACCCGGACGCCTCGACGACGGGGCCCATGTGCGCCGCTCAGCCTTACACGCGTCCCTGCGCAAACGTCAGCGCATAGCAGCACTTTTGCTTGCGTGATCGGGCGGAGCAGCACGCTCAAGCGTAGCACCGGGCTGCCAGTGCTCGGCAGGGCGGCAGCAAAGCCGCGCGGTGTCAGACAGACGCCCTGCACAGCAGCGCCGGCCGCGCTGCCGCCCAGCGGGCGCCGGGACGCGCGCAGGCCGGCAGCGGCGGCCGGCGGCGGCGGCGCGCCCGGCGCGGAGCTGCTGTGCACCGTGCGCGGGCTGCTGAAGAAGATGGACCGCCGCGTGCTGGTGGGCGACCGCGTGCGCGTCGCCGCCGTCGACTGGGCCGACCGCAGCGGTGCGCCCGACCGCCGCGTCGGCGCGCCCTCCCCATAGAGCTGGCCCGCGAGCGCAAAACCCAGCGTGCCGGCGGGGCAGTCGCGCGCGTGCCGCCGCTGCCGTTGGGCGGACTGACGCAGCGGCGCCGCCGCCTGCCGCGCCAGCGCGCCGCGGACCTGGCCCGAGTGACGTGCCACTGCTTCTTCCTCGGCAAGGTGCACTGGGTCCGGCATGCAGCCTGCCGCTGCCGCCAGGAGCGGCAAAGCGCTCCCCCCCGCGCGGCGCCATGCGGTGTCGATGCCAGCCTCCCTCATGGGGCAGCCCCGAATGCGGCAGGAGGCAACGCCCGAGGCGGCCACGCGCGCCTGCGCTGGCGCCCACATGTGCCTGCGCGGGCCCCCACATGTGCCTGCGCGGGCCCGCACTTGTGCCCAACCCTACCCTGGCCCGCAGGCACGGTGGAGGAGGTGCTGCCGCGACGCAGCGAGCTGCCCGACCCCCGCGTCGCCAACGTGGACCAGGTCCGGGCCCCTCTGCACGTGACACCCAACTTGCTGTCTGGGTCCTTGGACGTCATCTCCCTCGCAGAGAGGCTGCCACTGTCTGGCGCCGCCGCGCCGGCCGCCGCGGCGGCCTGCTCCGCGCTCGGCCGCCGGCGTGCTCCGCGGCACTGTACCCTAGGCCCTCACGGGCGCGGGCGGCCACCGGGGGCCGGCAGGTGCTGATGGTGTTTGCGCTGTCGCGGCCGGCCTGGGAGCCGCGCGGCGCGACGCGCTTCCTGGTCGCGGCGGAGGCCGGGC
>JAABUV010000198.1_pt1 | contig 89500 bp, 110 predicted proteins | sample 5559971 | NCBI WGS metagenome assembly JAABUV01 (sample SAMN10711881, study PRJNA513362) | rock metagenome | isolation source: Antarctica rocks | place: Antarctica: Victoria Land, Knobhead nord | collected 2015-12-19 | reverse complement strand
CGCCGCCGCGGCCGCCGCCGCGCACGCCCAGGCCGCCGCCGTTCTCCTCGGGGCCCGACGACGCGGGCGCGCCGTGCGACGCGGCGCGCTCGGGCGCCGGCGACGGCGACGGCGCCGCGCTGGTGCCGGGCAGCGGCGCGCGCACGAAGAACTGGCGCGGGTCGTCGCGCGCGACGAAGATGCCGCCGCTCGCACTGCCGCCGTCCTCGCCGCCGCGGTCCGACAGGAAGTCGCTCGGGCTCTGCTGCGCGGCCACCCTGCGCGCGCCGACCGCGGCGCGGCCGTCAGGCCAGCATGCTCGCCGGGCAGCGTGAGCGGCGCCGAGCGGATAGCGGACGTATGCAAGTAGCAAATGTGTTGCGCTCCTACCGCATGCCGGGCGCACGCACTTCCGCCGGTACGGACCTGCGACGGATGCTTGCAGCGCCCGAGGCGCCGGGGCGCACGCGGCGTGCGCATGTGGTGTCTGCAGGCTTGCGGGCGCGCACGGCGACACGGCACAAGCACGCAGACCGCGGCAGCTCGTCACACGCTCTCAAGTTGCTCCGCAGTGGCCACTGTGAAGAGCAGTGAATGCCACGGAGGACCTAAGCAGCCATGGGGCAACGCAACAACGCTCAGGGAGGCGCATTGGCCGCAGGGAGCCGCGCGCGCGCACCGCGCGATGCCGCGTGCGCGTCCGGAGCGCAGGCGCACGCCCGCGCGCGGCGTGATGGACCGCGGCGCGACCACCGCGGCCGGCCGGCCGTAGGCGCCGCCGCCGCCGGGCGGGCGCGCGGTGATGCCGACGCGGTGCTCCGGCAGCGCGCCGCCCGCCACCTGCGGCGCCGCCGGCAGCACGCCGTACGGCGACGTCGCCACGCCTGTGGCTGCCGCCTCCCAGGTTAGGGTAGGGTAGTTGCTCCGCCACAGCTGCGGGTGCACGTGCGGCCGCAGCAAGGCACTGGGCCACCCCTGTTCACTGATTGCCCGCTGCAAACCGCTGCACGCGGATCCCGCCGCAGTCAGTGGCACGCCCAGCGGCCCGAGCTTGAGCGTGGGAGCGCGCTGGGTGGAGGTGCGTGCGCGGGGCGGGGGCGCGCCTGGCGCCTGGAGCGGGACCATCATGTGCTGCTGCTGCATCTGCTGCTGCTGCGCCTGCGCCTGCTGCCCCGGCAGCGCGAAGCTGAAGGCGCCCGGCGCGGCGGGCGCGCCGCCGCCGAACGGCGCGCCGAACGCCGGCGCGGCCGCCTGGCCGAACGCGGCGCCCGTGTTGGCAAAGCTGAAGGGCGCGGGCGACTGGCCGAGCCCCGTCGCGGTCGAGCCAAACATGCCGCCGCCCGCCGGCTTGGCCGCCTGCCCGAACAGATTCGAGCCGAAGCCGCCCGGGCTGGCGCCGAACGGCTGCGAGGCCTGCGCGCTGCCGAACAGCGACGGCGAGCTGGCCGCGCCAAACGCGGGCGACGACGACGCAAAGCTGAACGCGGCCGAGCTCGCCGGCGCGCCGAAGCCGCCCAGGCCGCCGGCGCCGCCGCCAAAGCCGAACGGCGACGGCGCGCTGGCCGGCGCGCCGAACGCGGGCGCGCTCGCCACGGGCGCGCCGAACGCGGGCGCGCTCGACGCAAAGCTGAATGCGGGCGTGCTCGCCGGCGCGCCAAACACGCCGCCGAAGCTGGAGCTGCCCGTCGCGGCGCCGAACGCGGGCGTGGACGCGCCGCCGAAGCTGCCGAAGGCCGGGGCGCTCGCGGGCGGCGCGCCGAACGCGGGCGTCGAGCTCAGGCTGCCAAAGGCGTTGGCGGGCGCGGCCGCGCCGAACGCCGGCGTCGACGCGCCGCCGAACGCGGCCGAGCCGAAAGCGGGCGTGGCCGGCGTGCCGCCGCCGCCAAAGCCGCCGAACGCGGGCGTGGCCGCGGGCGTGCCCCCAAAGGGCGAGCCGGCGGCCGGCGGCGCGCCGAAGCCGAGCGCGGGCGTGCCAAAGCCGCCGGCGGCGGGGGCGCCCGTGTTGCCCTTGACGCCCGCCTGCGCGCGGCATGATGTGGGGCGCTCGTGCCGACGGCGGGGGCGCCTCAGGCGCAGCGCCAGGAGAAAAAGTTGCGCAGCACGCTGCCATGGAGCGCGTGCCTCCGCCGACGTCCTGCCCCACACTGACAGAGGACAACCTTGGCCCGCTGGCGCAGAGCAAGGTTAGGTTCCAAGGCCGCCGCGCCGCCTGATCACATGCAAGCACATGCAGTGCTTTTGACACACACCCAGGCGTCCGCCGCAAGCCCGGCGGGCCGCCGACGGGCCGCGGCCATGCGCACCGCGTAGTCCTCCGCGCGCAGCTCCTCCACCGACTTGGCCTGGTACGCCGGCATGGCGGTGATGGAGCTGAAGTAGACGATCTGCTTCTGCCCGCCCGCGCTGGTCTGGCTGTCGGTGTCCTGCGTCTTCTGGTACGGCACCGCGCGCGTGCCCGAGCCCGCCGCTGGCGCCGCCGCCTGCCCAAACGCGCCCGCCCCGCCAAAGCCTGCGCGCACGCGCAAGCCCCTGGACGCTCAACGCTGCAGGGCGGGCACGCTTGTACTGCCAGGCCTGCGGCCTGAGCCACGGGCAGACACGACCAGTCAAACGTTGGCATCAGTGAAAGAGAATATTTGCACACATCGCAGGGGTTCAAGGCTCTGTGACAGCAAAGCCGTTGAGAAGCAGACACCATCTGAGCGACCAGCGTCAACCAGCGTTGTGTGCAAGCCGGCTGCATGATTCTGTTGCGTCCCCGCTCATTTTCGGCCGCGCGACAGCGCCAGGCCCCGCCGGCGCGCACCGCCAGAGCCGAACGCGGGCGTCGCGGGCGTGCCAAAGCCGCTGCCGCTGGCCATGCCGAAGGCCGGCGTGGCCGCCGCCTGGCCGAACGCAGGCGTGCTGGCGCCGCCAAAGGTGGACGACCCGAACGCGGGCGTGGCCGGCGTGCCGCCAAAGCCGCCGAACGCGGGCGTCGCGGGCTGCGCGGCGCCGAAGCCGCCGGGCGCCGCGGCCGCGCCAAAGGTCGGCTGCGCGCGCGCAGCGGAGCGGTGACTCAACGTGTCGAGTCAGGCAAGCATTGGCTGCATGTGGGCTGCGGAGCAGACAGTAAGATAAGGAAAAGCCTCTTGTGGCTGAGCGCAGGCAGCCGCTGCTGCGCTGCAGCACGGACAGCCCGGGGCGCCGCACGCACAGCACGGGACGCCGCACGTGCGGCGCCCCGGCTGCGCGCCACACCAGGCGCAGACGCCCGCATCCTGACCTGGTGGCAGCCTATGCATGTCCCGTGCCGACGCCCCCGTGCTGAGAGCCGACAGGCTCTGATGACACGAGCTCTTTTTGCCCCACGCGCCTATGGGCGCCTGTAGGGCGCCCCTTTGACGTTCCCCTCCAAAACCACTATGGCCAGCGCACTTTCCTAAGAGGGCGGCATCCTGTGACGAGTGCTGTGCTGCAGGGCGGCGCGCCTGCGAGGTGGTGAAGGGGTTTGGCGTCGTGGTCACGCCAAAGCCGCCGAAGCCGGACCCTGTCGCCGGCTTTGCCTGCCACACGCGCAGCAGGTCTTGAGCGTGCAAGCGCAAGTTACGGCGCGGTACGGCTGAACCGCGCGCACGTCCTTCAGCGCAGTGCGCCCGGATAGCTAGCTCACTGCGACACTGCCCGTAGTCCCAGCTCACGCGCACGCCGTGTCTGGTGCAGATTGGCTGTGGTGCTGGGCCGGATGTGCGCACCCCAAACGCCCCTCCACTGAACGACGGTGTCGATGCCGCGCCAAACGTGCTCGTCGTTGAGCCAAACGTCTGCGCCAGGTTGAAGGCGCCGCCAGTCAGGTATTACAAAGTCGCTAGCGGCGCTCCGCAGCGCTGCTTGCGCACTTGCGGGACATGCCACTGGCACAGCGCCGCGCGCACCGGCGTCGTGCTGCCAAACATCCCGGTGCTCGGCGTTGCGCCGAATGGGGCGGAGGCCTGCGCAGCGCAGACCCCCGTTCACTACCAGCGACGGCAAGCAAGCTGGGCGCAGTCGCCGGGACGTCGCCAAGCATCGAGGTGGCCGCGCCGCCAGCGCAATGCCCTGCTGCGCGCCTGCGTCTGGCCGAACGACAGCGGCGTGGAGCTGAATGCCGGCGTCGTCTGGCCAAACGGCGAGGCGGACTGCGTCGCGCCGAATCCTGGCCGAGCGGCGAGCTGAGATCAGCCACAGCTCCTCACCAGGCACCGAGCAGGGCAAGCGGGAGCACGTCGCGCAGGGCGTGTGCGTCCTCACCAGCGCCGCCAAAGCCTCCAAAGCCGGCCATCCTTCCACGCGGTGCTCACCCGCTCAGGCCTGCGGCTCACTCATGCAGCCGGTCAACGCACCTTCGCGCCACCCTCCAGCAGCCTGAGCCGCTCCCTCTGGTCCTTCATCTTTATGCTTGTGGCAGTCGGCATGCAACTAGGTCATGCCTCATGAGACAGAGTAGGGCCTTGCTCAAATGAGCTAGAACCGTGTAGCTACATGGCGCTCATGGCGGCTGTTGATGTATACCCGTGTGCATCCGTGTAGAGCTGCCGAGAGCCACCAACAGATGCAAGGTCAGGGACTAGCAGCACGGGTGGTTAAGAAAGCTGCCCTAAACGTTTTGTACAGACAGCAGCACCAAGCGCCGCAACACCGCACGCTTCATCCGGACTTAGACAGGTCTGCAAACAAGAGCACGTCTTGGCCCCACGGGCAACGAGTCACCGAAGCGGCACAAGCCTTGCAGAAGCACAGCACTTTGGCATGAAATCAGCACCCCAGAACCTGCACAAGAGCTCAGCGTACCCCGCCCTAGGCCACACAGGGGCAAGCACACAAGTAAGGACAGCCCAGGTGCAGAGTGTAGTACCAGAGTGCAGGAGACCCACCTGCGCGGGCCCGCGCGTCTAGCAGGGGCAACCCCTGCCCCATGCCAGTCAGCGCGCCCGCGCATGGAAAATTGCAGCCCGGTGCCGCCGCTGTTATTGTGCATATCAGCTCAGGCCCGCCAGGCCGGGCCCCGCGGAGCACCCGCAAGGCCGCCTCTGACGCAGTGCATACTTCGGGCCGCCCGCCACAGGCAAACGCCCAGAGCGCGCGCCCAAACACGGCTTCTGTGCAACCACACTCTGCATGCAAATAAGTGCAGCAAACCGCTGCCGCGCACGGCGGCGCGGCGCAGGACATCCAGTGCGCTTTGGTGCGCGGATGCACCAAACAGCAAGCGTAGTATTATTGCCCTCTAGTGCCAGCAACACACCCAGCCTCCTCAGACAGCTCCACCCTCGGCCCCGCGCCTACCCCATCCCGCTTCGGCGCTGGGCCAGCCAGGGCTCGCGCGCGCGGGCGAGCAGGCCGCCGCGCGCCCCCGCCGCGTGCGCGCATCGGCGCGGGCGCGAGGCCGCCGTCCTGGCAGCAGGATAGGGTTAGGGCTAGAGCTAGCCCGGCGCGCTCACTCCTCGCGCACGGGCGCCACGACGAGGCGCTGCCGGTCGCTCGGCTCGCCCTCCTCGTCCGCCTCGGCCGGCCGCCGGGCGCCGCCGCTCTCCTCATCGCGCGGCCGCGCCGGCGCAATGCCGACCGAGCTCGACACAGAGCCGCGGCCGCTGCGGCCGCTGCAGTCGTCGTCGGCGGCGGCGGCGGCCGCGACCGCGTCCACGCGCGCCTTGTCGCGCGGGTAGGACCAGTAGACGCCGCAGAAGATGACCAGGCACAGCGCCCAGGGCAGCGTGGTCATGATCAGCAGCGCGCTGCTCAGCGACTCCGCCTTCACCAGGTCCTCGTCGACGCTACCCGCGGTCGTCGCCGTGCCCTGCGCGCCCGCGCGCGGGTCCTACAGCGTCAGACTCTAAAAGTGCTGAGCCTTTCGCCCACACTGCATCTGGCGCTCCTTTTGGGCATACCAGTCACAACCCAACACAAGATCTCGACACGTGCGCACTTGGTCGGCATTGGTGGTCAGGGACGCCGCGCGCTGATAACAGGCTAGCACAGGTTCCTGATACGGGCCCAGGGCTTGATGATTGGCACGGCAAGCGCCGGGCGGGGGGCGCACGTCGAAGCCGAGGCGCTCGGCCAGCAGGCCGACCAGCGGCGCGGACGTCGCCGCCACCGCCATCTCGAACGAGCGGTCAAAGCTGTAGATGAATGTGCGCAGCCGCTCGGGCACGATCTGGCGCGGCACACGCATGCTCAGCTTTCGCTTCACACTTGTATTGAGAGCAGATGCGCCTTGGCGCTCGTGGGCTCAGGCGTGTCGCGCCCAAGTCCAGGCATGCCGCTTGGGCCTGCAGCGCCAGCCACTGGCGCTGTCACCGCAAACAGCCCGGCACACAATGTGGCAAAGTGACTCAGCAGCATTCCTGTCACCTGTAATGCACGCCTCAGCAACCTAAAGCGACACTTGTAAACGGTGTCCCCACGAGGCCTCGGCCACGCGGCTGCCTCATGCCACCCCCCACTCCCCTTCTCCTGACGCACTCAGGTGTCCTAACAAGGTATTTGAACCCGGCATGCGCGCGCACATCTGCGAAGATGGGGTTGTTGCAGGCGGGCGCCGGCCAGGCGTTGAGCGCGCCGTTGGCTACGAACACTACCGCGTACGCCGGCACCAGCGACGCGACGTCGGTGTGCGGCAGGCCCTTCAGGATCACCGCCGTCAGCACCAGGCCTGCCGCCGCGCGCGCCCCCGCCTCAGCACCAGCCCTGAGCTGACGTGCGGCGCAGCTGCGCAGCGCTTCCCTGCTGGCAGGCTCGAATCAGGTCTGCTGGCTGTCGCCACCGGGCCGCGCGCTGGTCACCCCCAATTCCAGAGAGGTGCTTGTGTGACGCGGCTGCAAGGTGCACGTCTGGCAGCAGACCGATCAGCGACCAAACCTCGCTAAGAGCACGCGAGCCCCGTTCGGCCCTGCGCCGCGCCCTCAGCATACACACCCACAGCAGAGCGTAGCAGAGCGGGCGCTTCCTCGTCCTCGGCCTCCCCTGCACGCTTGGCGAGCGCTTCACCTGCCCGCGCGCGGCCGCGCCGCCGGCCGCCGGCAGGGGAAAGAACGAGGCGCCAACCCCGGGCGCCGCACCTGCCGCGACGCTGACCTGGCAGACCACGATGCGGCCGTAGCGCGGCGAGCGGCGCGCGGCCCAGTCGCCGAGGAAGCCGCCGGCCTGGCCGCCCAGCGCGTGCGCAAGCATGCCCAGCGCGACCAGCGCGCTCGCCCAGAAGTCGGTCATGCCCAGCAGCTGCAGGAAGAGCGTCATGAACGCGACCGCCTGGCCCGGGATGTTGCCCACGATGCCCTGCGCGCCGGCCGCGCGCGCGCCGTCAGGCGCCCGGACCCCGCACAAGCCTCGGCCCCGGCAGGCGTGCGCAGGCGCGCCGCGCGCCGTCGGCGCGCCAGCGCCCGACAGGAGCACGCGCCTGGCGGCTGCGGCAGCCGCGCCGCGCGCGCCGCCGCCCCGCTTGCGCGGCCCGCGCCGCGCTGCCGCGGCCGCGCACTCGAGCAGGGTGCCAGCGTGGGCGCATGGCGCACTGCAGGGGGAGGGCATTGACGGGCAGGGCAAAGGGTTGACCTAGAGGCGCTGCTGCGATCAGAGGGAGTATGAAGGGCAAGGCCGCACCTGGAACACCACGATCAGGAACGTCGGTACGCAGAGCACGGAGCGCATGCCGGCCATCGCGCTCGCGAGCGACACCTCCTCCTTGTGCGCGTCGCTCTCGGGCCGCGCGCCGCCGCGCGGGCAGCGCGGGTCGGCCGAGAAGAAGAAGTTGACGACGCCGATGCACGCGCTGATCGCGCCCAGGATCACAAACGCAAAGCGCCAGCCGTCCAGCCCAAACGGCCGCAGCGTGCCTGCGCGGGTGGCAGGGTTCAGGTTAGGCAGAGCGACCGCGCGCGGGCTGCCTGCATGGCGCGGGCGCTGCGCGGCGGTGCGCGGCCGCGAGAGGGTCGCTGCGCTGCTTGTCTGGGCAGGCGCGGAGCAGACAACTGTGGCTTGGGGAGGACCGCAGAGCCCAAAGCACACCCAGCGCCGCGCTGGCAGCGGCGGCGCGCGCGGCGGGCAGCGCGCGCGGCGCGGCGCGCACCGACGTTGGTGGCGTAAAGGCCGCCGAGCGCCGCGCCGGCCGCGGACGTGAGGTGCAGCGTGCCGAACACCTTGCCGCGGTCCTCCGCGCGGTAGTAGTCGGCCGTCAGCGACTGCACGTTGGGGATCACCTGCGCCCGCGCGCGCGCTCAGAGCACGGTCTCTGGCCGGCCAGTGCAACTGTATGCTGGGCCTGCAGCGGACCCCTCGTGTCCCAGACCACCTGAGGGCAGGCGTCCGGCTGCTCTGCCAGAACGCGCCTCGTCCGTCCGAGACACATGCTCAAACACACAGGGCAAGTAGAGATGGACCACGGAGGGGCCGCCAACATCCGGGCCCCTGACAGTGCGGCCTGCCAGAATCAGCAGCCAGTGCATGCACGCAGCCTTTGTCAACTGGAGCAGGCAAGCCTGCCAATATTCCGACCTCCGCACAGCCAAACCCTAGCCTGTGGACAGGAGGCGCGCCGCAGCTCACAGTCCTGGCAGGCCGGCCGTGCCTGCGACATGGGTGGGGCGAGTGCGAAGAGTTTCGGCAGGCCCGCGGGCGCGCACCAGACCCCATCAAAGTCACGGGAGGCCCGCGGGCGAGCACTAGAGCAGGCACAGCGCGTCAGACTTACGTGGGGGCCCGCGGGCGCGCACCAGCGCCAGGCCCAGCCCGTTGAAGGCCCAGAAGAAGATGCCCTCGCGCAGCGTGCGCGCCAGGCTGAAACCGACAGTCACCACGCCCCAGATGAGGCACCCGCCGGAGATGACCCACGCGCGGTTGTAGTAGTGCCCTGCACGGGCGCAGGCATCAGCCGCGGCGCGGCTGCGGGCTCTGTGCGGCCCAGGCAAACACAAGCGCGCGCAGAGCCCCGCAACTCAGCAAGCTTGGGTTGCGCACCCAGGAAGCCGCCCAGCGGCGATGACAGCGCCTGCATCAAGGAGCGCGCCAGCGTGATGTAGCCCAGCTGCGCGGGGCAGCACGTACATGATGTGAATGAGCACAGCCTCGCCAGGCTCAGCCGAGAAGCAAGGGTGCGGGTCATGCAGGCAGCCGGAGCGTCCGACACGCGCACGCAACGGCCGCGCCGCGCCTGGCTCGGCGTCGCGTTGAAGGAGCGCGCGACAAAGCGGTACACGGCTGGCAGCACCACCTCGTCCGCGCGCTCGAACAGCATCGCCGCGTTCATGCACGCGCTCGTCGTCGCTCGCCGCTGGCAGAAAGCCTTCCTGCCCGGGGTCCTGCACGCGCACGCCGGCGCTCGCGCCGCGCGCCGCAGCGGCAAATGCGCGCTGCCAAGAAGTTGAGTAATTCAGGCACTGTGCGCCGTGCGCTGGCTCTGCGCCCGCGTCATGCGTTCTGACAGCGCTGCCCTTGCGCGGCGGGGCGGCGCGCAGCTGTTGCATAATTTGCACATATGACGGGCACGCTCAGCGTGACTAGCGCGTTAGTACATTGCAGGCCGGAACAGCGCGCCGCGCGCCGCACGCCCGACCCGGGTGCACGGGTGCCACCGGTGTCTTTTTTAGGGCGTCTTCGGGAGTCGCACCCCGGTGGCGCCGGACCGCTCGGACATGCGCTGATGCGCAGCAGGGGTTTGCTCGCCACGGCTGCGCCGCTGTCCGCGTCGTCGCCCTTGCCCCGGGCAAGGGGCCCGCCGTGATGGCTCTGCTGCGGCGCCGCCGCGGGGCTGGACAGCCGGTCATACTGGCAGCCATGCCCGGGCGCCGCAGCCTTGCCCTCGTCCGTGCTCGCCATCTGCACTTCAGCTGCACGCATGCACCGTGGGGGACACCCGTGCTGCCGTCCAGCGCACGCGCCGCACGCGCCGCGCCCAGCTGATGCTGGCGCGCCTGTGCGCCCGCGCGTCCAGACCGGCCACTAACTCGCCTGCTGCCTGCAGTGGGGGCCGCCAGCCTCCGTGCCCGGCACGGCGTGCGGGGGCGCTGCCAGGCGCAATTCAGCACCCGCGGCTGCAGCAGTGCGCCTGGCCACCGGTCAGCAGGCGCAGCACTGCAGGATCGGTCAGCAAGGCGTGAGAAGAGCCCTCCCCTGCATCCGCGGGCCAACTCTGTTCACGTCCAGCTGGCCAAGCCCTGTAGGGTGGACAGATATCTGAGCTGTTACACTGTAACTCCGCATGCACGTTCTGCACGTTCTCTATCACGAGGCGCTGACCTGTCTGCCTCAGCACCTGCCACGGGTCGCCATGCCGCAGCCGCCCGACGCTGGGACGCTGCCCAGGGTGGACAGCGCCTGAGCCATCCCGCGCCCGCGGCGCGGCGCGGCAGATGCGCGGCAGCGCGCCGGCCGGGGCGCCGCCGCACCGGCGGATCCTGCTGAACCAGGCGCAGCAGCCGCAGAAATACAAGGGCAACTATGTCGCCACCACCAAGTACAACCTGCTCACGTTCCTGCCGAAGGCGCTCTACGAGCAGTTCAGGCGCGGCGGCCGCCAGCGACACACAAACACAGCTCGTGCGACCAAACAGCAGAGCCGCCCCGAAAGGGGGCGCGGGCTCCTGCAGGCGCATCGCCAACCTCTACTTCACGCTGGTGGCCGCCAGATCATGCACCTCGATCAGCCCCATCAGGTGCGGCGGCCGCCGCGCCGCGCCCGCAGGCCGCCCCCTGCTGGCGGATTGCATTACAGGCTCCGCAGCGCGCTCGCGTTGGGCCGCCAGCGCCGAGAGCTCGTGCACGCAGCTCCGGGCGCTGTGCTGATGGGCCCCACATGCGCCTGGTGCCATGGGGCGGGTGCAGCGGCGGCTGTCACAGCCTCAGCCGCAGTGCGCGCACGCCGGCCAGCTCCCGCACCAGCGCCTCGCGAAGCCGACCCACCAGTCCGCCGAGCAGGGCGATGCGCAGACGCAGGCGGCCGCAGGTCCGAGCGGCGCCCTGCGCTGCGCGCGGCCCCGGCCAGGGAGGCCTGGATGGCCGCTGCAGCGGGTCCGCGGTGCAGGCCCGCGACGGGGGCGGCTTGCGCGCGCGCGCGCGCGCAGGCCTATCACGACCTTCCTGCCGCTGGGCATTGTGCTGGGCGTGTCCATCATCAAGGAGGCGCTGGAGGACGTGCGGCGGCACCAGGCCGATTGTGCGGTCAACCGGCGGCCTTGCCAGGTCTTCAGCCCCGCCGCGCGCGCCTGGCAGAAGCGCCGCTGGCGCGACGTCAAGGTGCGCCCCTGGGCATGCGCCTCCGACCTGTCTGCCCCGGCGCCGGCCTCTGACCGCGCGGTCCAGCCAACAATGGCGCTCGCTCTGCACGGGCTGGGCAGGCTGGTCACCGCATTAGGGCTGCAGGCATGCTTGCGAATCGCAAAGCCCTCAGTCGTCCCTGGCCAGTGTCAAGGTGGCGGCCAGAAACTGGCGGGTTGTAGAGCGCACGGAGAGCGCCAGTATGCTTCCACCAGGCTGGTACCCGGCGGCTCTGAGCAGCAGGCGAGAATAGTGACAGGTTGGTTGGCCCCATGGACCCTGCCGCACGCTGCAGGTGTGTCTGCACCAGCAGCCATGGGCCCTGCCGCATGCTGCGGGGCGTGTCTGCACCACCGGTCTGCATCAGCGCCCATCGAAGCCGCGGGGGGCCGGGGCGGGCGGCAGGTGGGCGAGGTCGTGCGCGTGGAGGGCGGCGGCTTCTTCCCGGCAGACCTGCTGCTGCTGGCGTCGTCGCACGCGGAGGGCATCGCGTACGTGGAGACGCTCAACCTGGACGGCGAGAGCAACCTCAAGATCAAGAAGGCGCTCGAGGCCACGCGCCGGCTGCCCGAGGAGGCGGTCGCGGGGCTGCAGGCGCGGGCCGGGGCCCCGAATCAACCCCATCAAGACCTAGCGCAGGGTCTAGGGCACTGCAGGTGCGCGAGGGTGGCGGAAAGGGCTGGATTGCCTGCCCAGGTTGTAGCACGTCTGCAGAGGTCGGCGGTGGCAGAGTGATTCTGGTTGGGGCGCGCAGCAAGCTTCAGGTAGGTGGGGCAGGCATATGCTCCGCTGGACGCATGCTTGGCAGCAGCTGTGCTTCCAGTCTGGGTAAGGCCAGCAGACTGGGGCAGGCGCTCGATGTTCATGTTGTGCAGCGTGTGCGGCAGCACGAGGCGCTGCCGCGCGGCTGACACGCCCTTGTTTGCCCTGCCTGCGGCACCGACAGCGATGCTTACGGTGCAATCCTCCCTTCTCAAAAGGCCGTGCCCCCCCTCCCCTTCAAGCCCGAATGCTCCTGGTGCCCGAGCAGCAGAGCCCGTGCCTGCGGCCGCCCACGCCGCGCGCGCGCCGCCCAGGGCGAGATCCACTGCGAGCACCCCGACGCCTCGCTGTACACGTTCATGGGCAACCTGTTGCTGCGCCCGCCGCTGGCGCCGGGCGCGGCGGCGGCGCTGCCGCTGTCGCCCGCCTCGGTGCTGCTGCGCGGCTCCGCGCTGCAGAACACACGCTGGGCGCTGGGCGCGGTCGTCTTTGCCGGCCATGAGACCAAGGCGCGCATGCGCAGGCTGGCGCATGTGCTAGTTGCATGTTCTCTGTCGGTTGCACATTATCTTCTAGTGCTATCTCAGCACTTGATCAGGCTGTTGGTCGCGAATATGGCCGCCTCGCTGACGCCTCGCTGATGCAACGCACAGCAGCGTCTGGGGCCCTGAGGCATGCGCTGCATGCATCGGCCGGCCCTCCGCACTAACCCTAGCCCCCGCGCCGGCAGGTGATGAAGAACGCGACGCTGCCGCCGTCCAAGCGCAGCACGATCGAGCGCCAGATGGACATCATGGTGCTCGTCATGTTCGCGCTGCTGTTCGCCATGTGCCTCGCGGGCTCCGCCTGCTTCTCGGTCTGGACGCGGGCGCGCCCCGCGCGGAACCCTGGGCGGCCGGGGCGGGGCGCGGGCGTGGCAAGCAGGCGACCTTGACCTGGTACAGAGCTAAGATGCAAGATGTTGGGCTTGGGCGCGCGCGGGCCAACTTGTCGGCGTGAAAATGGGCACGGAGGAGGAGGCCACTGTTGGCTCTCCGCTGCTCCTGCTGGGGCAGGCGGATGACTTTTGAATGTGCGGACATGGTGGCAAAATTTCCACGATATATCGGATTGGTGAAAACCAGTAGCAGTGTAGGAAATACTAAGAATGATGCTATGGCTTGGCACAGGACGATGCGGGGTGGCCTGGTTCAGATAAGGCCTCCGTTTCTGTGTGTCGCAGTCCGCTTGTTCTCGAGGAGGCGCGTCACATGCGGGCGGTGAGATGCGCGGCCTGCGCGCAGGACCTGTCGCCCGCGATGTGGTACCTGGCGGCGGAGAGCGCGCCGCCGTACTACGACCCGGCCAACCCCGCGCTCGCGGGCGTGTACTCGTTCATCGCGTCGTTCGTGCTGTACGGCTACCTCATCCCCATCAGCCTGTATGTGTCGCTGGAGATGGTCAAGGTGGCGCAGGCGCGTCCTCCCTAACCCTGCCCTGACCTACTCTATCCTCCCATAACCCTACCTCATCCCCACCAGCCTGTACGTCTCGCTTGAAATGATCAGGGTGGCCCATGCGCGCGCGCCCACCCCCTTGGACTCACGGCCGAGCGCGGCTGGCGGGCGCCCGCCTCGCACAGCCTTAGGATTCTGCCAGGGTGGCAACACATCGGCGCCGGTGCTCGCGCGCGCCTGTGCCTGTAGGCGGCTCGCTGAGGCACATGCTCCATCCGCATTGCTATCTGCATGCTGTCTTCTAGGTGCGCGCGCCGGGGTCCATTAGCGGGCGCGGACCCCGCGGCGCACGCAGCGGATGTGGGAGCGCGCCCACACCGCGCTGCGCGCAGGCGTTCCTCTTCATCAACAGCGACCGCGGCATGTACCATGCTGCAAGCGACACGCCCGCGGCCGCGCGCACGTCCAACCTCAACGAGGAGCTGGGCATGGTGCACACCATCCTGTCCGACAAGACAGGCGCGCCCCCGCGCCCCTGACCCCATCCCGAGGCCCGTCTGTCTGGATGCGCCTGACAAACCAACATTGAGTGCTTGACCAAAGCGCTTTGAGATGAGGGCATCCGGCAGCAGCTTGGTTGCAACTTGAGCGTCCGTCTGCATGACCGTGCACCAACCGATGCTCCGAGGCTCCGCTGCGCGCCTACATTGGCCGCAGCGTTCGGGTCCTGACCGCTCCCGGCGCTGCAGGCACGCTCACCTGCAACGAGATGGAGTTCTTCAAGGTGACCGCTGCCGCCGCCCCTCCCCAGCAACCACCTTGGCTACTGCCTGGTACTCACCCGCAGTCACAGCTGTGCCACGCAGATGGTAATGCGCCGCACAGAGCGCCCTCTGTCCAGAGCCCGTCGCGCGTGCGGCCAAGCTGAGCCCGCTGCGCGGGCTGCAGTGCAGCGTCGGCGGCGTGTCCTACGGCCAGGGCACGACCGAGACGGAGCGCGCGGCCGCCGGCCGCACGGGCGGCGCGCCCGCGCTGGCGCGCGCCCCGGCCGCCGCTGCTGCGGGCGCGCGCCCGGAGGCCAGCGCCCGCGGATCGCCCGGCGCTGGCGCGCCGGGCCCCGCCGGGGACGCGGGGGCGCCGGCGGCGGCCGGGCCAGGCCCAAACTCTACCAAGGGCTTCAATTTCCGCGACGCGCGGCTGATGGGCGGCGCCTGGCGGCGCGAGGCGCGGCCGGAGCTGCTGCGCGAGTTCTTCCGCGCGCTCGCGGTCTGCCACACGGTCATCCCGGACGGCGCGCCGCGCCGCAGTGTGGCATGCGCGCGGGGCGCGTCGCAGGCAGCGGGGCACTCCGTCGCGCCGGAGCGTCATGCGTCCTGCATGTGTCGGCAGCTCCGTGCCGCCCAGCATCAGCGCCTTTTGCCACCGTGTCCTGGCGCATTCCCCCAGACTCTGGGCTCTAAGCCCCGACTTCTCCAGGGCCGCCAGCTGCACAGCCTCGTTGAACATATATTTTGACACAGACACATGGACACGCGGACACATGCACCGCAGAGACGGCATGCGCTGGTCGCACCGCGCGCAGGCCCCGAGGACCCGGAGCGCATGACATACCAGGCAGAGTCGCCGGACGAGGCTGCGCTGGTCGCGGCCGCGCGCGCGTTCGGCTTTGTCTTCCACGCGCGCACCAGCACGGCGGTGCGCGTGCGCGAGGGCGGCGCCGACGCGGCGTACGAGGTGCTCAACATCCTGGAGTTCGACTCCACGCGCAAGCGCATGAGCGTCATCTGCCGCACGCCTGAGGACCGCATCATGCTGTACTGCAAGGCGCGCCGCTGGCGCCCGCGCGGCTGTCCATATAGCTATCCAATGCATGTCTTGCGGACTGCCTGTGCTACTCTCTGCTGCAGATCGCAGACGCCATGTGTATGAAGAGGCGTGCATACCGTGCAAGAGCTGCTTGCATGGTATGCTCTGGGCTGGTGTCGCCTGAAGGTCCCCCGGCGTGCATCCGCATGCTGTCTGTGTGAGCCTCTGCGTCACCAGGCCGCTCCGCCTTGCAGGGCGCCGACACCGTGATCTACGAGCGGCTGGACCCTAACAACGCAGTAAATGCGGAACTGCGAGGCATTACCCGCGAGCACATGGAGGGCTTTGGCGCCGCCGGCCTGCGCACGCTGTGCCTGGCCTGTGCTGAGCTCGACCCCGACCAGTACGACGCGTGCGCGCTGCTCGCCCCTGCGTCGCGCTAGGCCTCATGCGGAAAGATGTCAGCCAAGCCTTCAGCATCCGTGTTCTGTGTGTGAGGTCTCCTGCGCCACACTTTATCGTTGGCCTTGAGTACTCAGACAAGTGCCAATATTGCGTATACGCTACGGACAAAACATGTTTCCACACACACCGCGCGCGCCGTGCAGGTGGGCGGACAGCTATGCCGCAGCGCGTACGGCGCTGACCGGGCGCGCGGAGGCCGTGGCGGCCGCCGCAGAGGCGATCGAGACGCGCCTGCAGCTGCTGGGCTGCACGGCCATCGAGGACAAGCTGCAGGCAGGCGTGCCGGCGGCCATCGCCAACCTGGCGGCCGCCGGCATCCGCCTCTGGGTCCTCACCGGCGACAAGCAGGCGGGGCGCCCGCTCCCGCACTTGCAAGCACTCACGCTTCATGCAGGACTTGGACCGTCAGGGATGTCAGGGCTTGCACGTGCCGCAGACGTCCCACTGTCCACGGCGAGCTGCGCGAGGCGAGCGATGTGTGCGGCAGGAGACCGCGGTGAACATCGGGTTCGCCTGCAGCCTGCTGCGCACCGACATGGCCCTGTACAGGGTCACCGCGGAGCTGCCGGCGGTGGTCAAGCTGGAGGACGCGGGCCAGTTTGCGGAGGTCCGCCGGGACGCCCGGCACGCGCCGTGCTGCCCTGCACTGCTTGCAAACACCGCAGGCATGCACCGCTGCAGGGCTGGCTGCTCTGGGCGCGTTGGCCCACCTTGGCCTGTCGGCAACTGCGTGAGCCAGGTCAGGCGAGCGCAGTGATGCCCGAAAGTGATGCCCAGCCGCGCGCTGCTCCGTGAAGGCGGCGTTGCTCGCGGCGGCGGCGGTGCGGGAACAGCTGGCGGAGGCGCGGCTGGCCATTGAGGCCGCGGCCGAGCTGGCCGGCGGCGGCGGCGGCGACAGCGCGCTCGTCATCGACGGCAAGGCGCTCGCGCACGCGCTGGGGCCGGACATGCGCGCGAGCCTGCTGGCGGTGCGCCGGCCCTGCAAGTGCCGCGGCTCAAGGCCGCACAGGGGCTTGTGCTTTTGTGTGCACCCAGTCTATGAGCTATAGGTATGCCGCAGCAAGGCAATGCTGAAGAGGCGCATGCCTTTGGGCCGGACATGCGCCAGAGGCTGCTGACCCTGATCTGTGAACCACGCATATCCGCTCGGGGAGCGCCTCCTCCCGCAAGGACGTGCAACCGCTGAGCGCCTCACTGCACTTGTACAGTCCTTGCTTGCAGCCAGGGGCTGGCCGCCGCAGGCTGCTCGCGCAGTGCCTCTGATCACCAAGGCTGCTCACACGCCGCGTCAGGCAGCTGGGGTTCGGGCCGCGCGCGCAGGTGGGGCGCGCGTGCGCGGCGGTGGTGTGCTGCCGCGTGTCGCCCAAGCAGAAGGCCCTGGTGACCGCGCTGGTCAAGAGCACCGGCGTCATCACGCTGGGCATCGGCGACGGCGCCAATGACGTCAGCATGATCCAGGAGGCGCACATCGGTGCGCGCTCGCGCAGCCATGCTCTCACGCGCGCAGGCGGCCATGCCCTTACATGCGCGGGCGGCCATGCCCTTATAGGCAGCACTGCCCGACAGGCAGAGATGCTGCTGAGCGCCAGTCTGTCGGCCAGAGCCAAGCTGCCAAGTGTCATGGTCGCAGAGGAAGGACGCGGCAGTTGGGCATGGGGCGCGGTGCAACTGGTAGGCAGAAACGCGCTAGCCTGTCAACACAGCAACAGCCGCCCTGTAGTGCAGTATCTGGTCGGGTGCGTCGTGTGTCCAGCCCCACACAAGCACAACCAACAGGGCGGGGCCGGCGGGCCGCAGGCGTGGGCATCAGCGGGCAGGAGGGCATGCAGGCCGTCATGAGCAGCAACTTCTCCATCGCCCAGGTCCGCGCCGCAGGGCCGCCTCTCCCGCTTGGGCCTGTGCGGTGTCACATCTTCGTCTCTCCCCATGTCCCCGTCCACCCGCCCGGCCGTCTGCCAGCGCCCTGCAATGCACCGCGCTGGTCCTCTGTCCAAGCTCATGCGGCCGCCGGTTTGCCTGTTACCACCCTGCACGCTCGCAATCGTTCGTGTTATAGAGCAGGCTGATCAGCGCACGCGCGGCGGGGCGTGCGCAGTTCCGCTTCCTGGAGCCGCTGCTGCTGGTGCACGGGCGCTGGTCCTACCTGCGCATCGCGCGCATGGTCGCCTTCTTCTTCTACAAGAACCTGCTGTTCGGCCTCACCATCTTCTTCTACAACATCTTGTGCTCTTTCTCGGGGCAGATCCTGTTCGACGGTGCGCGCCCCCTTGCATGCTTAATGCAGCGGAGCTTTCACAGTACCCACATGCATCCTGGCAGCAGTGCCTGTTGTTGGGACGTTCGCTGCGTGGATTGGTGTGTGCAAGCACATGTCTGGTATTTCCTGAAGGACCACATATAGTTGGAGGCGCACGTCTCGGACGTGTTTGCTGTCTACAGCGGCAAGCTGTCTCGAGGAGGCAGACTTTGCGGCTGCAATGCTGCCCCGGTGTCCATGCGTCGCAGCGCGCGCGCAGACTTTTACATGTCCCTGTTCAACGTGGTGTTCACCATGCTGGCGCCGCTGGTCATCGGGACCATCGACCAGGACGTCAACCGCGCCACCAGCCTCAGCCATCCTGGCGCGAGTGCCAGCAATGACGTCATTGCGGTTGACCGCGCTTTGCAGAATAGAATTATCGTATCTGATTACGCTCCAAGATAAAGTGATGGTAGCTGATTGCGGTCTAGTGTGCTCTGTGAGTCTGCCTTGCACCTGCTTTCTCCACGCTCGCAGGCAGCCTGGCCGGATGTTTGGCTGTGGGGGCTGTCGGCAGTGCGTGCAGCCCTCCCAGCATGCCGGGCGCCCCCGCCTCATGCTGCCGCGTGCGCCGGCGCAGGGCTGTACGCGGCGGGCGCGCGGAATCGGTACTTCCGCCCGGCGGCGCTCGCGCCGTGGCTGCTGGCCGCGGCGGCGCAGGCGGGCGGCATGGTGTCGCTGGTCATGGCGGCCACCGCGCCCACGGCCGCCAGCCGCGCCGACGGGTCCACCTGGTCCCACTGGGAGGTGCGGCCGCCGGCCGCTCGCCAGCGCCGCGGGGCTCAGGCGCAGAGTTTCAGCGCATGTATTGTGCATTGGAGCCTACGATCTGCGCTCTTGTAGCCCATCCGCATAGCCGTGAAACCTCATTCATAAAGGGCAGAATGTTAGTATTAGCAGATTGGCAGGGCACTCCATCAGCATCATTGGTGGTGCTCAAGTAGCTCCTTTACAGTGAAAACAATGACATGGCATGCTCGCACAAGACATTGTCATATGTGCACGCATAGCAACACACCATACATGCGCTGTGCGACGTGTTTCCCTCAGCACCATGCCCGCTGTCAGTCCTGGTCACATTTGCAGCAGCGCGCCCAACGGAGCTTGCTGTACTGGCATGCCGTCGTGTCGTGCAGGTAGGCACGCTGCTGTTCACGGTGGTCGTGATCACGGTGCACCTGGAGCTCGCGACCGTGCTGGAGCACTGGACATGGCTGCACTGCTTCGCCATCTGGTTCTCCGTGTGTGCGCGCTCCGCCCCGCTGCCACCCCCGCACGGACAAACTACTGCGTGCCTGCTGCGACGGAGCCAAGCAGCTGCGTTGAGCCAAAGCGCCGAGGCAGCATAGGGAAGCACCAGCCAGCCAAGCCGAGGGCATGCACCCAGTCGCATATTACCCATGCTGCCAGCAGGCGCCTGCGCCGCCGCGCGCGCGCCGCGCCCGGCCGCCGGCCGGCCAGCCGCGCGCCGCGCGCGCAGGCATCTGGTTCGTGTACCTGCTCGTGTACGGCGCGCTGCCGCTGTGGATCAGCGGCAACGTCTACGGCCTGCTGGCGCGCGCGCTCGCGCCCATGCCGGCCTTCTGGCTCGTCACCGCGCTCAAGCCCGCCGCCTGCGTCCTGCCCACTTTCCTGCTGCGCTCCGTCGCCAGGCGCGCGGCGCGACCCGCCGCTGGGCTCAGGGACCGTGCGGCAGCCAGTGTGCGCGCGACTGCATGCATGCAAGGCAGATGCGATGCAGGCTTTCATGCGACTGTGTGACGACGCCAGGAGCCAACAGCACATGAGAGGCTCCTCGTGTGCCAAAGCCCTGTGAGAGGCTTGGTTCAGGTCCTGGTTGCCACAGGCGGAACGCTGTGCAGGTGTTTGCGCTCTGCCAAAAGGCATCGGGCAGGGTCTGACATGCAGGCATGCCGTGCAGGCAGCTGTGGCCGGGCGACCGGCGGCTGGCCATAGAGGCGCAGGTGCGCGGCGCGCGGGGCTTTGATGCTCCCGGCCCTGGCAAGGCTGAGGCCACGCCGCTGGTCGCCCGCGCAACAGGATCTCAGGCGCTGCAGCGCAGGCTGAGCGTCAACACTGGTGTGCTCGCGCGCTTGTTGCACCCCTGTTTGCACCCTCGCGCGCTCCGGTTTGGTATCCGAGACGGCGCGCCAAAGCCCTGCCATCTTCAGTCAGCTCCCATGTCTGTAGGCGCCTGTCCTCGCTTAGCTGTGATATGTTCGGAATTGCAAGCGTGTTCTGCTGCTTACGACGAATGCCATGTCAGAAGCCATGGAGAGAAAACACAGCCGGCAGAGGGGTCTCTTAACCATAGCAGTGCCCAACGGTCCCTGACTCGCTCCCTTGCGACTCTTGCGCGCACAGGCTATGTGCCCTCTGAGGCGCCAGGCACAATGGGCTACTACACGCCGCGGGACAGTATTGTGCAGAGCACCGAGGCGCTCGGCCTCGCGCAGAGCAGTCTTCGAAACCCCGTGCGCGCCTACCCTTGCACATACCATCAACACATGCCTGCACTTTCTTGTAATGACTGCAGGGCCCAGAGCCGGCCATACTGCGCTGAGCTTTGCCCGCCTCGTCAGCAAACATGTCATGCATGCAGACAGCATGTACGGACGCCATGGCTACTATGCCATTATAGACAAAAGGCACATGCAGATACAAAGCGGCAGGAGTGCGCCTTGCTTGAGTACCATGCTGCTCCGCCGAAACCCAGCACGCAACCGGTAGCAGTCGGGAGGCGAAGAGTGCCGCTGACCATCAGGTCATCAAGCGCCTGGGTTGCGGCAGGTCATCGCAGCGCTGCATGAGGCCGAGCAAGCCGACCCCGGCCGCACGCGGCGCGCGTCGTCCTTCTCGCGGTCGCACAGCGGGGGCGCCATTGCGGACTTTATACGACCTCCCGCCGGCTCGCCCCCGCACAGTGGCGGCACCACCAGCGACCTTGCTCGGCCCTCTGGCGCCAGCATGCGCTCGCAGAGCGGCGGCAGCACCGGCGATGCTGCGTGGACCATTGCCAGCATACCTCAGGCAATGTCACAGGTGCGGGCCATGCTGCATTCCTGCTCTCCGAGTCATGCAGTGAAGGTGAGCAGGCTTCGAAGAGGGCGCCTCCTTGCTGCAGACTGTGATGTAGTGGCAATGAGGGTGCCAGTGTGCTAGGTGTGCAGCGTGCTTGGAGCCGAAGCAACTCTTTGCTTGTCTGCATCTGTAGCACGATGCAATGGAAGCTGGTGGGGAAGGTTTGCTGCCACATGACGAGCCCGCTGTGTCTGCTGAGCTCCATATCTGCCATGCAGGACAGGGCGCCGGGAGGAAGGAAGACGCGGCTGAGCATCAGCAAGTCGGCGGAGCCGGGCCTGGCTGCAGCAGCTGCTAGCGCTCCTAGCACTCCTTCGCCTGGCGAAGCGCTCGCTGGGCAACCAAAGAGTGCGGCCAGGGGCGGCAATGGCGGCTGCTCAGCGCCTGACGCTGGCATGGGCGCAGAGGGCCGCGTGGGGGTGGACAGCCGCGCGCCGCACCTGCCAGGGCAGCTGCAGCCATCTGTAGCGGAGTTAACACCTCATGGCCAGTGAAGTGCAGCTAGAGCAGCGAAGTGCTGAACACCCCGTGGCCTCTGCCGTATTTGTGCACAGCATGCCATGCCTGGGTTTCCAGGAAAGCCGTTATGGACACTGCACTCTGTTGCGAAGTGGAAGCTGAAATGTTTGAAGTAACAGCGGGGCACAAAGGTTGTGCATGCACTCAGCCAACTTGTGCATGTACGTGCTTGACGAGGAGTAGCACAAGTTGGGTGGCTGCGTCTTGTGAGGGTGTGGAGAACAATCAATGAACCTGAGATGCTCTGATGGGCAAATGACAAGTGCTTCTCCGTCACGTCGCTGGATCTGGACTGCAGATCATCCTTGATACAGAGCGGTGGTCTCTGGCTTGCGCACGGTGGGCCAACAAGCACAGAGATAACGCGACCTGCAGCTATGCTGCACTCCCGGGCATGTCTACAATCTGTTGTCTTTGTACAATACTGTCAGAGACAGGCAATCTATTTCTGACAGCTTTGGGATGACGGGGCAGCAGCACAGCCCATGCGCCAGGTCCCGCAAGTACAAAACTCCTGCGTGTGAAGTCTGCGCTAGCGCACATGGGACTGCATAGTACTATGCAATAACGGCCTGCAACAGTCTGCGTGTGACATGCCTTAGCTGCCTGTACATCTACAACCTCAAGCGGAGGGCCTGGGCGGGCCGCCGCTGGACATAGCACGGATGGTGGCAGCAACCAGCCGCTCCAGCGCGTCCACCTGGCCCCGTAGCCGCGGCGCCTGTACCTACACGCACATGAAGAGCCTATAGCATAGATTGAGGCCACTGCCTCCAGCATGTGCTTCCACAGCACCCACTCCCTCAGGTGCTGTGAGCGTCTGTAGAGTGTTGCCATTCATGAAAGGCAAGAGATGCAGCTTGCATCAGCCAGAAAAGGCTGCATGCTTCTCGCAGTGCCTTCCCATGTGATTGAGCAGGACGCAGAGCAAGGGGTTGTCAAAACTCATATGCCTGCATACGCCTGCACGTCTCAACACATACTGAAAAGAAGGCAGTTTCATCAGGCCTCCTCCTGGCTCTCGCAAGCCAGCAAAGAAGTCCACTATACAGTCATGCAGGCGCTGAGCAGATGGCATGGCACAAGCGACGCTCACCTCCTCCGGCAGCTTGCGCAGGCCGACCGAGATGTCCGCCACAAGCGCGGCCACCTTTGCATCCAGGATGGTGTGCAGCGCCGCGCGCTCCTGCGCGGCCACCGCGCACTGCCGCCGCAGGTCATCGACCGCCGCCGCAGCCGCGCCGCCGGCCGCGGCCGGCGCCGCCGTGCCCGCCGACTCTGCGCTGCCGCCGCTCGCGGAGCGCTCCTGGCGCCGGACTGCCATGTCATCAGCACGTCTGCATGCAATCACGCTGAACATTGTGGCTATGTTATAGTCTGAGGAACACTGTGACTACATTATAGCAATAGTGCTGAGTGAGCAATGCGCGATAGTCCTGAATGTTCTGAGGTGCAAGTGTTCAGCTGCAGTGCGAGCTGCAGCCATGACTCAAGTTTCCTCGCTACTCCTATGCTGCAGGTGCCGACGGCCCTTGGCATATGAGCGCACCGCAAGCGCATCCACTGGGGCGAGGCTGGGCTGTGGAGCGTCCATGCCGCTGGGCCCGGCGATGGCTGCGCCAGGCCTGAAACCCATGGCACAGCGGTTTTGTCAGCAGACTCACCTGCTGCCCTAGGACTGGTTAAACAGTGGGAGGAGCAATGCTGCCGTGTCGGAGCTGCTACCCATCTTACGAGTGGATGGCGGTGGAAGGCAGTGCGCTGTGAACTTGCGCACGTGACACAGTATCCAAATGCCCTCTGGTGCGACAGCCTCTCGAGGCTGGACCGGGCCTGATGGATGCAGAGACGCGGGTGGCAGGCGGGTGAGGGCGCGGCACCCTGGCGCGGAGCCCGTGGCCCACGCGCCGAGCGCGAGCGCGAGCTGCGCGGACTTGACCGGCGAGGCCGCGCTGTGCTCCACGGCCGCCTTGCGCAGCGCGATCAGCTCCGACGTGCGCAGGTCCAGCGTGTCCTCCAGGCGCCTGCGACGGCGCGCGCGCCAGCGACTGGATCCTGCATACTTCACTGCACGGTGGCGCGCCAGCGAGTGGAGCCTGCATGTTCACTGCACAATGGCACTGGACACGCGTCTCGCCACGGCATGCGCATGAGGAGGCCAGCATGACATCGTGTTTCAGCGCAGCTGCCGCCTAGGTGGCCTGCACGGCTTGCGACACAACTGCGTCATGGTGTGCGAGTGCGGCAATGGGCCTTTGCCTTTGCACATGAGCTGTGCACATCGCTTCCCTAGTCACGGACTACTTTCAGCTGGAGCCTGCGCTGGCCATATCAGGAGCGCGCACTTCTGGTGCGCGTCATATGCCTCCAGCTCCTCCTGCAGGCCCAGGATGGAGTCGTCGCGCTCATTCAGGCGCGCGGTCAGCGCGATCATGATGTCGCGCTGCTTCACCAGCAGCGCCTTGTACCGGTCCACCTGCAGGCGCATGCTCGTGTGAGCGGCAGAGAGGCTCGTCACTGATCACCATGGCAGGTCACAATGACCCGCAGGGTCCTGCATGTGTTGGTGGCTGGCGCGCCTGTGCCTTGTCGTGCTCAGCAGTGAGGCGCTCGCTCTCCAGGTCGCGCAAGCGCTGCTCGTATTCGCTGCGCATGCGCTGCTGCTCCCGCGCCAGCAGCGTCCTGCCAATGCACACAGCTGCATGACACTCGCTTTGACATTGGACTTACTATGCAGCGGCAAACGAGATGCACACATTCACACATGTAATGTTTGCGACACAGCTTGATAAAGTCAGCCGCCAATGCTCATGTGCACAGAAGCGAGAGTGCTGCTGCTGTTGACGCTCCTGATGCACAATGCAGTACAAGGAGCAGACCCAACAGGTGCACTGATCAGGCGGTACCCACCTGAAGACGGGCGTGTCCTCCACCTTGGCGCCGCCGATCAGCAGCTGGCTCTGCATGCTGCTGATGCGCTGCTCCAGGCGGCGCTTGGCCTCCTTCTCCACCATGAACTCGCGGCTGCGCTGCTCCAGCGCCGTGATCGCGGCCAGCTTGTCCGCCTCTGCCCGCCGCTTCTGCTCCTCCACCTGCACATGCGCGGGGGCCGCTCATCGTCCAGGCGCTCGTCCCGGGCTGTGACTACGAACTTGCAAATGCGCTACCGCTAAGCCCCTCGCAGCCAGATTAATAGAAATTGCGGCCGCTACCGCTCACCAACTTGATTCTGAGCTTGGCCATCTACGGAGGTGTGTTTCGTGCACGTCCCCATGAAGGCTGCTATGTGAACAGCAGAGAGTGCAGACTGTACAGAGGCACGCCTGCAGCAGCTGGCGCTTGTCCACGACGTCGCGCTGGCGCTGCTGCAGCTCCGCGCGCAGGCGGCGCAGCTCGCCCTCGTAGCGCCGCAGCAGCGTGCGCTGGTCCAGGTCCTCGTTCACGCGCGCCACATTGCGCACGGCCTTGGCGCGCTGCGCAAACTTCAGCGTGCTCAGCGACTCTGCGCGCGCGGCGCCGGCAGCGCGCGTCAGCCCGAGCAAGCCCTCAGGCCCTCCCTGGCCCCTGGCATGAAATGTTGTTACGGTGCTTAATGGGCACCTAATCGGTTGTGAGCTGGCTTGGACACCCGTCACCTTGACACTCACACTTTTTGAGGTGTCTCAAGGGAACAAAGAGGGACACAATGTGGTCGGCAGGCCGGGGAAGCGCGGTGGCCCCGCATGCAGAGCAGCGCATGCCGCAGCGGCGCGCCGGGGAAGGCGTCGAGCGCGGGCGAGATCATGGCCAGGATGGTGGTCTTGCAGTTGCCGCCCAGGCTGTCCTCGAGCAGGCGCGTGAGCTTGGAGTCGCGGTAGGGCACGTGCGGCCGCGCGCCGCGCGCGTCCGTCAGCGCCGAGATCACGTTGCCCAGCGCGCTCAGCGAGGAGTTGATGCGCTTGCTCTCCTCCAGCCGCCGCCCTGGCCAGCGCGCGGCCTCAGCGGGGTGGACATATGGGCTCAGCGGGGGTGGACATTTGGGTAGCGAGGAGTTGATGCGCTTGCTCTCCTCCAGCCGCCGCCCTGGCCAGCGCGCGGCCTCAGCGAGGGTAGACATTTCCGTACCTGAACCACTGCCTAGTCATCCATATTGAGCACAGACTACCTTGCACATGCAGCACACGCAGTTGTGCAGGGCCGTCTGGCAAACGCTGGGACGAAAGGGCTGCCCCTGTGCTACAGGGGATACAGGACATGCGGCCCAGCCACGCGCTGCTTGCGGCCGGCCGCAAGTGCCTGCCGGGCAGGCGCGGACACGCCCGCCCGCATCGGCCGCAGGGCGTGCCGGTGGCGCCGGTGATGTGCACGCGCTCCGAGCCGGCCAGGTCCACCAGGTTGAGCTTGCCCACGCTCACCGACTGCCGCGCGTGCGCGCCGGGCGCGCCGCCGCCCGCCTGGCGGCCCATGCCTGCGCGCAGCCTGGCCGCGGTCTCAGGCGCGCCAGCCGGCCGGCAGCGCATGCAGCTAGGTACCAAGATGCCTCGTCCTGCCCGATGACGTGACATGGGGCACGGCCGACAGTAGGCCATAGCGCGTCCACCCTGAACCAATTTTCAGATTGCGGCGGAAGTGGCTGGGGCCTGCCGCAGATGCTGGGCAGACCTCACTGCTGCTGTACCACAACTGCCCTGCTTGTATGTGTACAGGCTGGCGCATATGCGAAATTCAGTAAGAGTCAGAATTCAGAAGTGGACACTGGGCGTCAGGCTCACAAGTCGTGGTCCGGACATGCATTGCACTGCATTAGACAGTGGTGGGCTCGGCGTGGGCGGTTTGCTAAGTGCAGGCTAGCAAGCAGTCATGTCTGGGCAGCTGTGAGGCCACGGGAGTCTGCCCGCACAGCCGTGGGCCAACGAGCGCGGGGAGGCACAGGGGCTGCGGGCGCGCGCCGGGCGTGAGGCCGCGGAACTGGTCCATCTCGTCGCCGGCGGCGCCGCCGCCGGGCCCGCGCGCCTGCTCCACGATCAGGATAAACACCGCGTGGCTGCGGCTGCTGCGCTCGTTGAGCTTGGTCGCGCCGGTCATGCGCGCCGCCGCGCCCACCTCCATCAGCTGGTACACCTGCGCGCGGCGCCCCATGCGGCTGCATGGGACCAGACGCAACCGACCCCGGTGTCTCCTGCGACAAGCAAGTGCGAGTGCCTGGAGCTGCATTCTGTGAGTTTGTGTGTGGATGATGCTGCAGGAGCTGCATTGTGAGACATTATCTGTAAATGAGGCGGCAGAGACAGCATGTGTATGATGGGTCGAGCGCAGTGCATGCTTCAAGGCATGGAAAAGGTTTGGGACGCACCTCGCCAGGCGAGCGGACCACCCACTCGCTCAAGCCGTGCACGTACTTGCCCCTGCGCGGATCCTCCCGGATGACCAGCTCGCGCTGCGCGGGCTTCAGCAGGTCCGAGATCACCTGCGCGCGCCCTGATGACCCTGGACCCTGATGCGCCTCAGCATCTGTGTATATTGGCAGGGCTGGCCTGGGCAAGTGCTAGCGATGTAAGATGATTCATACTGGCGGTGACAATTGACAGCTGGTGTCAAGCACTTCATTTGGGCTTGTGCGGCAGATGCAGGTGATTGCACCATATGGCAGGCGCATGCGCATGAGCGGTCACGCACCTCGTTGTATATCTGCAGGAATGCGGCGCGGACGAGGTACTTGCTGCGCGGCGCCGCGTCGTTCTCGATGAAGGCAAACACCTCGTCGATCGCGCGCGGGATGATGCCGCGCCCCGCCCCAGCCCGGTCGCCCTCCATAGTGAAGGTCTTGCCCGTGCCTGCTCGCAAGGGAGGCTGCTCAGACGCACAGCCAAGGGCGAGCAGGACGGAGGCAGGTCGTCCAATCAGCAGCGAAGGCTGCTGTCACTGACACCGCAGCAGGTGCACCCTTATTCGGCTGGCACCTGTCTGCCCGTACGCTATGACGGTTGCATTGAAGCCCTGCCGGCGCGCACGGCGTCAGTGCGCGTGTTGCGTGCCAAGCGCGGGTCTCAGCGAGCAGGGCGCGTGGTTAAGGCGCAGACCTCGAGGGTCGACAGCACCGCGCCGCGCGCCGCATGGTCATACACCTCTGCCTGCGGGCTGTCTGGGCCAAACACGCGGTCGTAAGTGAACAGGTGCGTCGGGTATACCTGTGCCCGGCACAGGTCTGTCAGTGCTGCCAGACCGCGCGACAGGGCGCGCGCCTTAGAATTGATTGAATTGCAACATAGCAAAATGCTGATGGGTGGTTGCTCATCCCGCGCTTTGAGCGCGTCTGCATGCAATGTTCCAACAGAGCGCGTGGGGGCTCGCCAGGCCGTCCTCCACCGCGGCCGCGCCGCTCAACGCGGCGGCCGCGCCGTTCTCTGAAAGCGCGATGGTGCGGCCGCAGGGGTGGACGGCGACCGCGTCCGCATACGGCAGGTAGCTGCGCCGCTCGCGCTCCAGCGGCGGCCGCACCCGCGTGAATACCTGCGCAATACTCGTCTAGGAGTCGGGTCCGCGCAAGCAGGCCCAGAGCGTGTGTTGCTCGCTCGCCTCATGCGTACATGCTCGAGCGGGGTGTCTCCCTTGCTGCACAGGCAGCACAGCACGAGCTCTGGCTGCCTGGGCAGCGCAGTCAGTGCGCTGCAGAGCGCCTGCCTTTATGTTGTCCGTGCATGACGCGTCGCTGCCGTCGTACACTGACTCCTCTGGGATGGCCGGCTCGCGCCACTGGTTGACGGGCACCTCCTCCAGGGGCGCACGCGCGCGCTCCGGCCAGGCGCCCGCCATCCTCCTCAGGCAGTGACTGCCAGCTTTGACTGCAGGATGCTGGGATAACAACGAAGACACCACTGAGGTGTGGATCGTGCAGCAGCAGGCGCACAGACTGCGCATCTGTCTTGGCGCAGTTTTGCAGCGAGTGGGTTTACTGGGGCTAGGGTGGTGCAAAGCAGCTTCTGCTCGACCGAGTTTCCTCCCGAGGCCCTGCTTGGACCACTCCTGTGCCTCCATACAAGCATGGGCGACGCTCAGGCATACCACGAGCTGCGCGCCCACGTGGGCGCAGCCATAGACGATGTTGGTAGGTTTCTTGGCAGCCTGGTGGAGGGCCCGGGCGCAGGGCACAGCGCGCCGGCGCACCAGCTGTGCATCGACAAGGACATCCAGAAGTTTTTCACCTCGTATTACAACCTGCGCACCAAGCATGCCGACGAGCACCTCAACGTGGCCGTGCTCGCGCTAACCAAGTCTGGCGCGCGCCTCGCCAATGCCTGTCGCGCCATGCTGTCTGGCATCCGCTGGGCAAGCATGACAACTTCCCATGCCAAAGTAGCCAGCGAGGCGGGAGGCGTGGGGCCCGGCGGAGGTTGCTGGCCGGCACGATAACTGCTGTGTGACTAGCAGATTGACCAGCACGCTGCAATGCGTCTTGGCTGTCCCTGTGAAGAGCGCCGCCCGTGGCGCTGAGTTGAGTCTGTATCTCCGGCAGCAACAGCAGCAGCGAGCCAACTTGTCTTTTGTTTGGGCGGCAGGCAAGTCCACGCTGCTGAACGCGCTGCTGGGGAGCATGCTGCTGCCGAGCAGCAATGTGCCGGAGACAGCGCGCATCACGCGCATCACGCACACGCCGCTGGCGGAGGGCCAGCCGCCGCGGCTCATCTACACGACCGCGACCGGCGAGTCGCGCGAGATCTTGGGGGAGTACGCCATCCGTGCGCCCCTCCCTGGAGGCCGCGCCGCTGGGTCCCTGCGCCCGAGGCACCAAACACACGAGTGTGCCGCTGCCTCACACAGGGCACGCCTGCATTGCAGCACGGCTGCCTCAGAGGAGTTTAAGGCAAGGAGCTTTGTGCTCCCGCGTGCTGTACCTGCTTGCCACCCCATTTTTTTCCCTTCGCCGGGACAAGCTGGGTGCTCAAGCAATCGAAGCACACAGCGGACAGGCTGTGCGTTTGCGTGTCCCTGCGCTGCCGCCCGACCACGTGCGGCGCGGCGCGGCGCAGGCGAGCACCTGCGCTTCCTCAACCGCGAGGTGCGCGCGCGGTCGGCGCTGCAGTCGGACGAGGCGTTCCTGGACGTGCAGGCGCCGCTGGCCGCGCTGGCGGCGGCGCCGGCGGCCGCGGCCGGCGCGGAGCCCGGCGGCGGCGCCGGCGCGCGCGCGGCGCTGCCGCTCTGCCTCCTGGACACGCCGGGGCCCAACGAGGCCGGCGAGGAGGGGCTGCGCTTCCAGGCGCGCCGCCCGCGCACCTGCCGGCTGGGGGTGTGACGTGCTTTCAGGGGAGCGCGAGTCTGACCTGCGTGCGCGGCGCAAACGTTCCCCGCGCGCACGCCGCGCCTGCCGCACGTGCCAGGAGGGCGCAGGCCCGGACGGTCGAGCGCGCCCCGCACTGCGCCTCCCGCGCGCCTGCGCGCCACCTCAGCACGCCACCAAGCTGCGTGCCTGCTGCCGGACGTGGAGGAGTGAGCCAGACCCTATGAAGGTGCTGCTGATCGGGAGGAGTGAGCCGGACCCTATGGAAGGGTCTGGTGAGCACAGCTGAGGGATGTGCGCGGCAGGTGGAGCGCCTGCTCGGCTCGGTGGACGCGGCGGTGTACCTGCTGGACTACACCAAGCTCAAGACGGTGGAGGAGGCCAGCCTGTTCACCAAGCTCAAGGCGCGCCCTGACCCTCACCTGAAACCTAAACCAACCCCTACCATGGGACTGTTAGCGGCATCAGCCCCCGCTCGCGCGCGCTGCTGCCAGCGTCGGCGCGCTCGGTGGCAAACAGTTGGAAGGCTTGCGCTGCACCCCGAGCTCGGCAAGCACTGCACATGCGCTGGCAGCTCATGGTCCGCCGGCAGCTTTCCACTATAGCTTCGCTAAGCGCAGCATGCCGTGCGGACACAACAAGCATGGAATGGACGAGACTAGGCGGTCACATGCTGGTTTTGGACCTGATGGCGACGCGCGCGGGTGCGCAGGCGGTCAACCCGGCGCTGGTGCAGCGGCTGTCGACGCGCCTGTTCTTCGTGGTCAACAAGGCGCGCCCCGGCTGCGCATACCGCCATAGGGAGCAAGGCACACCAAACAGGAGGATGGACAGGGCGCCATGGGAAGCAAGGAACTCTCGATGGCGATGGAGATGGAGAGCATGGAAGGTGCCACCAACCACCAAGCCGTTGCTGCCACGGGGAGCAAGCATTGTGTTCAGCCGCCTGTCCAGAGGGACTGCGAAGCGCTGGCGCCTGCAGTGCGCGCCCAGCTCGCTCAAACGCTGACTGTGCGGGCCTGATGGTCGCGGCGCGCTTGGTTCCGATGCTGTGCAACTGTTGCAACGTACGCGTGCAAGGCAGCGCAGAGGCGACGCGGGGGCGGCTGACAGCGCGCGATGCGCCGCAGGTGGACCTCATAGACCGTACGGAGGGCCTGGCGCACGGCGCGATCCGCGAGTACGTGGCCGAGCTGGTGACGTCGCAGCTGGGCGACGCGGGCTTCCAGCTGCGGCCGGAGCAGGTGCGCGATCGACGGAGCCACCCACGTCTACTGCCATGGGAAGCCTCTGGAGTGGCCTGCTGTGTGCCGCTGTCGGTGAGGTACTGCCGTCAGAGGCGATGAAAGGGGTGAAGGTACTCCTGACAGTGGAGCTGAGCGTGAGTCAGATGTCAAACGAGCGTTAAAATTTCATTGCGGTCACAGCCTTTAGCTTGATGGGGCCCGCTGTGGGGCCGCTGCGCGGCACTGTATCGCCGGCCGCGCGCAGCCGCCCCCGCGCCAGCGACCAACCGCGTGAGCGAGCGGCCGCGCTTGCGCGCAGGTGCTGCTGGTGTCGGCGCAGGACGCGATGCTGGCGCGCGCGGTGCTGTCCGGGCGCGCGGGCCGCGAGGAGCGCCTGCGCTTCGGCAAGCTGGCGTTCGGCGCGCGCCGCGCGCACAGCACGCCCGAGGCCGAGTACCAGGCGGGGCTGCGGCGCACGCGCCCGCGCTGCCTGTCTGCTGAGCCAAAACTTTGCTCTGTGGGTGCATGGTATGTCATATGCTGTACAGACTCAATGTTGCCGCCACGGAATGCGGCAGCAGATGTGTGTGGAGCTCTGCGCCATGCTCGCCTGGTCCGTGCGCGAGGTGCTGAGCAGCCGAGGCACTGTCTGCGAGGCACGGCACTTGGGACAATTCAACCAGCAGCAGAGGCGCCCGTGGCCATGGCGCCGCGCGCGCGCAGGAGGCCGCGGCGGAGGTGCTGGCCGAGAGCGGCGTGGCGGAGCTGGAGCGCGTCGTGCTCGGCTTCCTGTACCGGCACAGCGGCGCGCTGCGGCTGCTGGCCACCGTCGACGATGCGGCGCAGCTGCTGCTGCAGGCGCGGGGCGCCCCCCGCGCCCGCCCCCTCTCCCGTGGAGACCTGGCCGGTTGTGCTGCACGGCGAACTAGTGCTGCACGGCGAAGTAGTAAATGTCTGCTGCGCGAGCAAGGCATGGCTGCCCGTGCGCAGACATGCGCCGCCTGAGCGCAGGTTTACTGCACCTGTGACCACTACAGCTCCATATCGTTTTGGGTGCCTCTGCATCACTGAACCCCACCTTACCCCACCTTTTTAAACACCATGCGCACAGCCGCTCGGCCTCCTGCCAAGGCAAGCGGCGGACCCGAGCGCGCGGCGCGCGCGCAGGTGCGCAACGTGGCGGCCGCCAGCTACGGCGCGCTGCGGCAGGACGCGGACGCGCTGGCGGCCGAGGCCGAGCGCCTGGGCGACGAGCTGGCCGCCGTGCTCGGCGGCTTTGACGACCTGCAGCGCGACGTCGCCGCGCTGGAGGGCGAGGTCACCGACGAGGCGCGCCCCGCCGCCGCCCGGCTCGCCATGGCGGGCGTGCTGCACGAGCTGGCCCCTGGCGCCGCCGCACCCGGCGGCTGACGCAGCCGCGCGCGCGCACGCCGCATTATTGCTTGAGAAGAACGCCAAAAAAACCTGAGATGGCGATCCCACGCCGCCACCCAGGCAAGGGCGCGCTCCGGGAGCGCGCGGCCGCACGCGCTGAGCGCGGCGCGTGCGCGCGCAGGTGCGCGGCCGCATGCAGCAGCTGAAGGAGGCGCTGTTCGCCAAGGTGGCCGCCGTGCTGGACCCGGCCGCGCGGCCGGCGGACGCGGCGGTGCCCGGCGCGGTTGCGGCCGGCCGCTGGCGCGCCGTGTTCGACAAGGGCGCGCGCCTCTGGTCGCGCAGCCGCGGCGGCGGCGGCGGCGGCGCCGGCGCGGACGCGCGCGCCGAGCTGCAGCGCCAGCTGGAAGACCTGCACGCCGACATCCAGGGCCAGATCAGCGCCGAGGCGCGCCCGCCGCCTGCTGTTGGGCCAAATGAGTCACGTTTCAGGACATGGCTGGTGCTGGGACGGATGGAGTCAGGTGCTTCATGCGCATCAGGACAGCGCACTGGAGCAGCAACACAATGCGTATAGGTAAGTGTGTAGGCGCTTGAGAGTGGGCGTGGCGGGTAGCCTGTCGGGCCAGAACGCAGGTTCTGCGCGTGCCCGACTCTGGCATGACTCACCAGGTATGCTTCATGGGATGCGTTCAAGCGCTTCACATGACTTGCCGGAAAGGCGCCCGCTGCTGTCTCTGCCGCGCGTGCGAGGGTTTAGGGTTGCGGCCGGCGCGCAGGTGCGCGAGTTCTGGCACGAGCTGGAGGCGGCGACCAATGCGCGGCAGGCCGCGCTGTTCGCCGCGCTCAACGCCCAGCTGGAGGTCCTGGCGCGCCGCATCGAGGCCGTCGTCGGCGACGCGCTGGACGTCGCGCTCGAGCCGGCCGCGCTCGCCATCGCGCCGCCGACGCCGGAGCAGTTCCACGCCGACCTGCGCGAGCTGTTCTCCACGGGTGCGCGGCGCAGCGGGCCTGCGCTCACCAGCATCATGTGAGCTGTGGACGCTGACGGCATTTATATATACATATATATATATATATATATATATATATATATATATATATATGTATTTTGTAATTCTACTTTTGGGGGGAGAGATGAGCGCGCTGCCGCACGCGCCCGCCCGGACTGCCTGCGAGCCTGCCGTGCTTGGCCACGCGCCTGACGCCCAGCACGCTCTCACGCCGGCCTGCCCCGGCTCCTGTGCGCGCATGGAAGTGCCGGCGCCCACTTGCGAGCTCGAAGCCTGGTAGCCAGGGTGCGCGTGCTTGCAGCTGGGGGCAGCGCCGCTCGCCCGCACGCCTGCACAGTAACAGCACTCCTAGCATGCAACACATGCATGGGCAGCGGGCATTTTCAGTGGGGTGCGCGTGGCGTGGACGCGCCGCTCACGCGCGCCTGCGCCGCTGCGCAGCCTTCGCGCCGCGCGAGGAGGCGCGCACGCGCAGCCGCGAGGAGCGCCATGTGCAGTGGGAGCCGCGCCGGCGCCGCGGCCTGTGCGGCTTTACCACGCACTACGTCGGCCGCCCCACCACGCGCGTCGTGGACGAGGCGTACTCCGAGACCGTGTACGAGCTGCAGCCGGACCAGATCAAGGCGCGCTGCCCTGACCCTAACCATACCCCTAACCAGAAAGTCTTGTTCGAGCTGCAGCCGGGCCAGGTCAGGGCGCGCGCCCGGCCGCCTCGCGCTCGCGGCCGGCGCCCCGCCCCCGGATGGGCCCAGACCGGCAGCCTTTACCTCGCCATGCACCGCACCCCCGGCCGTTCCGCGGCGCTGTTGAGCCACTCCGCGAGGCCGTGCCCGGGCCGCGGCCGGACCATTTTTGGGCACGCGGCCGGGCGGGGCGCCTGCGCGCCGCGGCTCGGGCGGCCTCAGCGAGAGCACACAAGGAGGAAGCAGCGCGATCGTGCTGCTGCCTGTATGCACCTCAGGCTCGCTGCCGTCACTTGCTGGCTCCCTGACTGTCGTCGGCGCGCAGGAGTACTTTATGCGGCTGGTGGAGACGACCGTGGCGACGTCGGTCGCGCACGTGCGCGACTTCGTGCGGCGCTACCTGGAGCAGCGGCTGGCGGACGCGCGCGGCCGCATCGGCGGGTACGGCTCGCGCTACGCCAACGCGATGCTGGCCGCGCTCGACACGTCGCGCAGCGGTGCGCCCGCCGTGCTCGCGCGCCGCGTCTGAGGGCTTTGCAGGCTGCAGAGCCTGCTGGCGCTGGTTTCCAGCTGAGCAGGCCCTATCCTCAGCAGGCGGCTGCCTGTTGCCGGACGCGCGAGCTGAGGGCGCGCGCCTGCCGCGCCCGAGCGCTGCGCCGCCGCCTGCGTAAACCTGTGCAATTTTTTGGGAGTGCTGGCCTGTTGGGAAGGCTTGCGAAACGGCGCGAGCGCACCGCCGTGTTCCATGCGCACGCGCCTTGCCTGGCGGACTGCTGGGGGAGTGCGCTGCGACCATGAAAGTGGCGCAGTCTGCGCCGGGGCGCGAGGGCGGCGCGGCGCGCCGCAGGCGAGGCGGCGCGGCAGGCCGCGCTGGGCGCGGTCGCCGCGCACCTGGGCGCGCTGGACGCGCTGCTGGCGGCGCTGTCGGCCGTTGAGGAGCGCGTGAGCGGCCTGCTGCCCGAGGCGGCCGGCCAGGGCCCTGGCACAAACCCTAGCACGGACCCTGCCCCCGCGGCCCTGGACGGCGAGGAGGAGGCGGGGTACGCGGCGGCACGCGGCTGCGCGGGGGAGCTTGCGGGCCCTGATGCCTCCGGGGACGGCGCGTCTCCAAACGCGGATGCGGAGGCGAGCGTGGGCGCCGCCCGGGCGCCCGCGCCCGAGCCGGCCCCCGGCGGCGGCCTGAACTCGCTCGACGCGGCGCTGCTGGACGCGCTGCGCGAGGCGCCGGCCGTCATCCGCGCGCGCGCCGCGCCCGCGCCCGCCGGCGCCGCGGCCGCCGGCGCCGCGCGGCACCCCGGCGGCGAGCGCGCTGGCAAGGGCAAGGGCCTGGCGGACGCCGCGCGCGCGCCGGTCGCGATCAGCGCCGCGGCGGTCGCCTCGCCCGTCGTGATGCCGGCCGTGCATGGCGGCGGCGCCAGCGCCGGCGGCCGGGACGGCGCCGGCGACGGCGATGGCGGCCGCGCGCCGCGGCGGGCGCCCGCCGATGCTGCCGGGGCAGACGGCGCGGCCGCCGCGAGCGGCTCCCGTGCGCACCTGCCGGACGAGGGCGCAGACCCTGCGGGCGCGGCGGCCATGCAGGGCGTGCTGGCGTCGATCTGGGGCGGCGGCGCCGCGGCGGCGCCCGGCCGCGACAGCGGCGCTGCCGCTGCGGCCGCATCGGCGTTCGACCGCGCGATGCGCGGCCGGCCAACGCCGGCGGGCGCCGCCGCCGCCGCCGTCCCGCCCGCCTCGGCCGCCGAGCTGGCGCGCTGGGGCCTCTCGCGCGTGGACTTTGACGACGATGACGACGACGATGACGACTTCTTCTGCGCGTGCGGGAAGGTGCACCCGCCCACGTGGCGCCACTCGCTCGCGGACCCGGCCGGCCCGGCGCTGCCGCCGCTGGGGCCCGACGGCGCGGGCGACTCCGCGGCCGGCGCGCCCGCGGTCGCCGCCGGCGCGCCGCCTGCGGCGCCCGCGCCCGCGCCGGCCGGCGCGAGCCCGCCGCCGCTGCCGCCGCCGCCGCCGCCCGCCGCGCCCGACCTGCTGGACGGCCTGATTGCGGAGGCGGACGCGCGCGCCAAGGTGCAGGCGACCGGCAGCTACGAGGGCTCGGTGCGCGGCAGCACGGCGACCGGCGAGCCCGAGATGGCGGGCGAGCTGCCGGCGCCGGGCGCGCCGGACGCGACGGCGGCGGAGCAGGGCGAGGCCGCGGTGCTCCCCTCCGGTGCGCGCCTGCGCGCCCGCGCACGCCCACCCGCGCTCCGCATGCCGCCAGGCGCCTCCTGCAGGTCAGGGGTCGCTGCGTGGACGCTGTTGCGGCGTGCAAGGCTCCAGCCGGCGCTCCTGCATGCCCGCTCTGTGCGGCAGCGCTGGCTGCCTTATGGCGGCAGCGCGCGCAAGCTCGAGGCAGTGGGCGTGTCCCCGGGGGACCTCCACTGACGTATGCGGTCATGGACAGGTGTTGGGTCAGAGCGCAGATGTGCAAGCTGCGAGCTGGCCAAGGCGCATTGCGCTCCTGTCCCTGACTCAATGCCTGCACAGCATGTCTCTAGCACGAGCTGGCTGAAAGCAGGGGTGTTGCTTAGTCCGTTCCCTGATGCCATGTGTTGCTCCGCGCGCAGAGTTTGTGCGCAGCGAGGGCGCGCCGCCCGCGCCCGCCCGCGAGGACTCCGGCGAGTGGATGCTGGTGGACGAGGACGACAAGCCCTAGGGCTTCGGAGCGCGGGTGCTGTGTAGGTGAGCGGGAGCCGCTATGCGCTTTGCCACGGACGCGGTTGCTCGGCAGGGCGCGCTAGCTCTGCGTCAGTGTGGGCGTCTCTGGCCCGGGCGCAGATTGGTAGCCATTGAATGCTGCTGCTGCTGCGCGCCTGCGCATGCGGTCCTGCGGCCCATAGGCTGTGGCGGAACAGCTGCGCAGCCTTGGCGCTGGTCATGCCAGGCTGCTCACTGTCGGGCGCGTGTACATGCCCGGTGTGTGTATCTGTACAGCAATAGACTACCTGCAGCCCTGCATGTGCAGAGAAGCAGGTGGTGCAGGCTCGAGCGTCACCCAGAGGTGTTGTGAGCGAGCAAGGGGTGCTCGGTGCTGGCGAATGGCGACCGATCTGCTGGGGCCTGCGCACGCTTTGCATATTCTGCAGCTTCAAGTGCAGGCGGCGCAGCTTTGGCTTCATACTGCAGCCGCTGTTTGTCGGCAAGCACTGTGTATGACCAGTGAAGTCGCTATGAAGTCGGGCGCACTTGAGCGCCGTGGTCCTGCCGAGCGCGCTGGCATCTGCAGGGGTGATTGCCATGCTGCAGGCTTTAAAGCAGAGTCGAGCGTGGGCGGTAGGGTAGCCAGGCCAGGGACCCTAAGCGGCCGGCAGTGGGCGTGCATGTGCGGGGCAGGCGGGCGGGGCAGCACCAAGACCTACTCAGTGTAAAGGAGGTTGTCAGGTCTGTGCACCCTCTTCTACCTAGGGGCTTTGACAGGGTATTCCTCCCCTGATTGGCTGACGCGCCTCTCCATAAATTTTCCACTTCTCTCTACAGGCGCAACCTACAAGCTCATAGTTCGGGACAAAGTATTGCGCAGCCTGTCAGCGCTCAGTCTCCATGCTTATGCATGGCTGTGTGAGGCACTCGGGCTGACATTGGCACGGCTGCATGCGCTCGCACTTGAGGCCCTTGCGACCAGCAGAGTGTCGGCGTGCAAGACCATGGCAAGGCCTGCCCTGGATGTTGGCTGCACCGATGGCCGCCCCAGCTGCCGCATGCAGCCGCGGCTGCTGCCTCGCCGTGAAGGAGCATGGGCGAGCTGTGCATCATACCAGTCCTTAAGTTGGGCCTGTGGCGGGGGCGTGGCTGCACTATGCTTTCATGAGCTTGGACGTCGTGCCTCAGGCTGGCATGTAGCACGTGGGCATCGTGGCGCTGGGCCCTTGGCTGGGACACGCTGAGGGCGGAGAGGCAAGCGTGTGGGGCCGGCCGACGGGCGGCCAGCTGCGGCAGCGCCCTGTTGAGCTGGCGGCCTGGGTGCTTGGAGGCCGGCATGTTTGGAGGCTGCACAGCTCATCGCGGCAACCCAGGAAAGCATGGCAAAGGCATGAGCGGACGCGCGGCTTGTCGCAAGTCCCTCCGCTGCGCGTGTCGCCAAGCCAGTGCCCGGCCGGCAGCTTGGGTCAGCGCGGCACGCGTGTTCACCGCGCCACTTGATCCACCGCCGGATACACCGCATGTATCAGAGGCGCAAGCTCTGGTGCGGCGCGCGAGGGAGTCGCTCAAGTGCACGCTTGTTGGGCGGCTGGAGCTGGCGCTGAAAGCGGCAGGCCACTGCTTTGGCACAGGCTGCGCAGGTGGGCCTCAGCGCACCGCTGCGGCGCGGGACTCCAGGGCTCATCAGGCTCTCGTCATCATGGTCAGTTGGATGTAGTACGATCTCTGACGAAGTTCCGACACCAGGGTCGCAACCCCTAGGCAGGGCCTGCCTAGCCTCTTAGATAGTAGAGGCTTTCTCAGCGGCAGCCCACTGTTCAGCAGGCGATCCCTGCGGCCATGGACCTGCGCAGTGCGTTGCAGCTCGCGGACGGTGTGTGCGTTGCCGGGCGCCTCTTGATCGAGGCCTTGGCATGGCGCCTGGGCTACTTGGACAGGAAGAACGCCTGCCCGCCAGCAACATTCAACGTCAGGCGGTCGTGTCTTGAGCTTGACACCCTCCTGCTCAGCTCTGCACTGGCAGACGCCAGAGCAAGCGCTGAGCTTGCGCAGCGGCTGGAGCCGCTGGAGGAGATCGTGCGCGAGTCCCAGGTGAGTTCCACGCTGTGCGGCCTGGCTCAGCTGGGCGCCTGTGTGGGTGCGTCAGGTCCGCTGGGCTCTGCAGGGCTGCTGACAGTCTCTCGCGCGCGCCGCAGGAGCTGACACAGCCGGGCGGCCGCCTGGACGTGGAGCGCGAGAAGGAGAAGGGCCTTGGTTCAACTGGGTGGGCTGGTGGTGGTGTGGCAGAGTCTCTGAGAAGCTGCTGAAGGACAAGAAGGAGGACGTCAAGGCCGCTCACAAGACCTTGGGGTGCTGGTGAAGGAGGTGGGGATGGTTTGGCAGGTCATCAGTGCTGGCCAGGAGGACTAGGTGGCGCTTGACAGTGAAGACTGACGTGGTCTGCGTTAGCTGGGACCCACAACTCTCAGCCGGACACCGGGCCGCAGGCCGGCGGGGTTGGTACGTGACAGTGGTTCACCTTGTACTATCTCCTGTGAAGCACTGTGAGCGTTAGCCTCTTTCAGAGAGGCCAGCGCAAGGCAAAGTTTGACTTTCGTGCTTTGCAGGCACACTTTAGACAGGCCACCTCATACGCGTCAGCCTGCCACAGGAGCGCTTACATAAACAGCAGCGGTACCAAGTGCGCAAACCTCAAGCACACCCAGACTGGCAGCACTCCCGAGCAGTACATCCCAGAGCTCCCAGGGCGCCAGCGACGCAATACTTGCAGCATCACCTGCGCCGTGAAATGATATATGGCACGAGGTACAGGCAATGCTTTCAGCCTCAGTGCGGTGCACATGCTTGTTGTATCTCCTCCTGGCCTCCCAGCCCACTTTTAAGCAGTGCACACAGTGCACCCTGGCCCCTGTCAGTTCATGGACGCTATAACGCGCTTCAATGAAGTGCCCGAAAGCCAAGGTGAAAGGGGACATGGTCTTCTTGGGCACAGCAACCTCCAGCTGCGGCAGTACTTGCGCATGATGTTGCGCAAGTACTCCAGGCGGCGGACCGCCAGGCTTTCCCTGTAATGCCCCCCTTCGATGTCTTCACAGGACTCACAATCAGGACTCACAAACACGTCCTGGGACTGTAGCAGCCCAGCGGCCAAGTGCACAGCGGTAATCTGGGCAGCACCTGGGCCCAAGCTGCTACTCTGTCGGAATGCCAGCTTATTACATCACATGTTGTGTTGCAGAGCGCCCGTGTCAACCTTCGCTTGGATAAAGTCTGGTTCTGCTGACTTGAACGGGACTTGCTGGCAAATCTTCAACTTTGCGCAGCTGGAGTTTGCTGCCGGAGCAACTGAGACTGGTGCGCATACACTGCTAGCAAGGTGCGGCCCTGAAGCTGTGTCGCACCTCCTCAGGGCTGAGTGTATGCTGTGCATACAGTAGATGACACGTTGGCACGCACTCGTAACAAGCTTGTACAGCTTGTGGGTGGGTGCCTGGTGTGGGCTTTGCGCATCTTGACTGCCAGGTTCCAAGAACAGTGAATTCACTCCGCAGTTGCACAAGAAAAGCAATTATATCCGTGTGCACGTTGGCTTGTACGAAGACTGCGCACGCAGTTGAGGAGTTGCAGGTCAGGCCTCCTGTATGAGCTGCAGGGACCCGAACGCCATGCTGCAGCGCTGGCCGCGCAGGGAGGTGGCTGCACACTGACAGGAGGTACCCCAGCAGCCGCGCTCCACACCGGGCCATGCTCCAGCTGCTGACGGCGCTGGCCGCGGTGGCTGCCTGCCTCGCTGCCACCGAACGCCAGCGCTCAGCCCTTGCAGCTTTGCTGCGGACGCTTGCTGCCGTGATCAGCGCCTGCAAAGGCGCGTGTGCAGCTGTGCCCCACCTGACAGCTTCACCACACTGCAGGCTGTGGGCGAGCGCCTACCCAGCCTGTGTGCGCGCGCAGTCGAGCCGTGGCCTCTCTTCCCAACAACAGCGGACGCTAGGACGCTGGCTGCGACCAAGCGCCACAGCATCCAGCTGCAAGGAGAGCTTGCGCGCGGCGTGCATAGCAAAGTACATTTGGGTGAGCCCGACATGCCTGAGCTCTGTCCTGTGGCACAAGCTTGACGTGCCTTCCGCCAGCTGCACCCGACGCTCCCAGGGACCTCACACCCTGTGTTCTTATTCGCGCAGGGCTCTGCTGCGGCCTGGTATATGCTATCAAGGTGGTGTGGCTTGATGGGCTCCCGACGGTTTATAACAGGGCCGTGGTCGCGTCCGAGGGCACGCCGTTCATCCTCTGCCATCCCAGCATAGTGTGCCCGGCGGGCGCTCTTGCTTCCCTGTCCGCACCAAGCTCTCTTCGTCCGCAGACCACAGCCTCCTCAGCGGATGCCATGATGCGCCCTTTGAGCTTTGTACTATGAGCCGTCACTGTTGTTTGTGTTGCATTAGCGCTGCCGTGATCCACACAGCGTACCTGTGCATGGTACTTGCATATGAGCCGAGGGCTAGGCCAACCTCATGTCTTCTTTTTGTGCAACTGCCTGCGCTTGTGGTGTGGCAGGCTCCAGGCTGCCGCCAAGGCAGGCAATGCAGGCAATGCTTCCAGCGTCATGGGCACGCATGCAAGCAGCCTGGCAGTCGCAGGGCTGCAGGAGTGTCTGCTACCATTTCGGCTGATGGGTTGCTGCGCTGCAGGTGCTTGTCCACGCTGTGTTTGTCGACTATGAGTACGATGGCGCTGCGCTGCCACATACAGCCTACTCGCTTATGTCTTATGATGGCAAGACACAGGTGCAGCCCTTCTGCAAGGCCGGAGCCTGCACGACACCTGCACAGGCGCACGATGTTGCCAGCATGTTGTGTGCGCTGAGCAGCTCCGCGCTAGCTCCATTGCGCCATCCCTTGGCTCAGCCGAGGTGCTTGGGGGCTGCGCGAGCGAGCCACCTTGAAGCGGTGGGGTGCATGCCCAACGGGCGCTGCAAAGTGACATGTGTTGCCAGACTTGTTCACTTTTCAGGAAGCTCAAGTGGTGAGTGTGGGCGGATTCTCGTGGGCACCCACAACGCCCAACCGGCTGCCCGGATAGTGGCGGGAACGTGGCCGCTGCGCAGAGCGTGCAACGATGGCAATCAGGGGTGCACCCGCAGCGTTAGCGGCGGTGTCTGCAGCTGGCATGCTGTTCACTGAGCCGGTGTGGCAGGCGCCTATGTGGAGGTCCAGGAAGAGCGTCAAGCGTAGCTGCCAGCCTCCCCCTCGCGGTCATCTATACAACCGCGGCCACCATTGGGGTGGGCCTGCATGCATCGATGCAGCTGTCAGTGCTTCACACTCGGCTGGACCTTTGCAGGCTGGCGCGGCCCCAGCCACGCGTCCGACGGCAAGCCGCCTGAGGTCTTCGCGCCGCCACGCGCGTACGGCTTTGTGAATGCTGTTGCGAGGCGGCGCGGCCCTCCCACCATCTGCGCCGCGCTCAGGGCTGTCAAGTGGACATCGCACTTGCACATCCCTTGCTGCGCTGCGGTCGACGCCGTAGCGTGCTGGTTGGTGTCACATGCAGGTGATAGAGCCGCACTTCTGGCACTGCCGTTCTCTGCCCAGGCTGCATGAAACCAGTGCAAGAGAGGACGCAGAGTGGCGTGCGCGACGGGCTGACGCCGAGGCGGCTGGGCAGGTGCACGGGGACCTTGCGTCAAGCAACGTGCTGCTCATCCGGAGGGGTGCCCGTGGCGTGTGCGGGAATGCTGAGAATGGGGCGGCTGCGAGCAAAGGCGCGCCTCCTGCAGCGAGCAGGGCCTAGCACGCAGCGCTTTGCTGTTCCGTGCCTCCTGAAATACCTCAATGCTGCGGCATGGAGTCTATGCACAGAGCTTGCTCGTAGCTTTGCCACCCGCAGCCATTGTGCAGTGGGGATGAATCTCATACGTTGATGTGTGACCCAACCACCGCTCCCTCGGCGCCTGCTGCCTGCCAGCAGCACACAGCCCTGCGGGGCCCGGACCCTTGCCTGCCTGAAGATGCGCGGGCGGCTGGCGCACCCCCGAGGCCAGGGGCGCGCGAGCCCTGTTGCGCGGCCATGCGCCTACCACCAGCCGGCTCTGCTCAGGTGGCGGACTTCGGGCGCTCGCACAGAGGCGCACTCGCGACCGCCACCGTCAAGCCAGGGCGGCGCGGCGTGTTCGCCTACCAGGCGCCCGAGGTGCTGGCGCACGGCATGCTCAGCCCCGCTGCCAACTGCTACGCGTTCGGCGTGCTGCCGTGGGAGATGCTGACGGCGCAGGCGCGCCCTGGCTGCCCGGGGTTGTGCGACAGAGTGCGACACGCTCAGGCATCTTCATTTGTCTGGTGCCAAGCACACAACCCTGATGGCCTGACGCCGTCTCCGCACTGTTGAGCGCCAGATTTTCACAGGTTTACAGCTCCATGCTTGGGTGGAGGGCCGCGGCGCAGTCACCTGGCTGCTGGCAGCTGCGGCTGGGGTCCTTGGCTGGCGCCATGAGCCGGTCAAAGGCGCGTGCGCACGGGGCTAGTTCATGTCTGGGCTGGCGGCGACACTGCATGCCCTGCTGTGGCTTCTGGCGAGTTCTACCGCGTTGACGCGCTCTCGCTGCCAGTTGCCTGCAGTGTATACACAGCTGGAACCTAGAATGTGCGATAAGGAGACATTGGCTGATGCCAGCAAGCAGACAGGGCGCAGGTAAGATGTGTCTTGCGCGGCGGGGCGCGCCGCAGGTGCCGTACGCGGGCCTGAGCGAGGGCGGCGCGCGGCTGCGCAAGCTGCTGGTAGGGGCAGGCCTGCCTCTGCCGCTGCCCGTCGGGTGTCCGCCGGCGCTGGCCGCGTGCTGCTGGCGGCGTGCCTGGCGGACGAGCCCGCGCAGCGGCCGGCCGCGAGCACGATCGTGGCCGAGCTACGTGTGGCGCTGGGAGCCACTTGAGCGCGTCCTGCTGTGGGCGCGGCCCGCCTTCTGCTACGCGCCCTCAGTCTGCGTGCATACTCTGTTGTCATGGCAGTGTGGCCTGGGCGAAGCTTGCAGGACAGGTGACCCATGTGTGCGCTCCGCGCACATGCTGCCGTCGCGTGGAGGCGCCAAGATATAACTTGAGCAATGCGAGTGAGATGAAAGTTGGAAAGTCACCATGCCGTGCCGGCATGCAGTGCGATTGGCGTCTAACAGCCGTGAACGAGCCAGCCACTATACGCACATGTACTCTGAGAAGACTACAGAGTGTGGTCACATGGCTTGTGCTCTCAGGCTGTCCTGCAACCCTGCTCTGCTTCTGATGTCTGGCTGGCGCATTTGGTGGTTTCTGCATCTCCTTGCATCGTTTTTGGGGCGCTGCTGGCCGTTGGTGGTGGTCTGGTCCAGGTCATGCGCCAGCACGCATATATGCGCAGGCTCTTTGTGGCCATGGACATGCTGTGTGCGTTGCTTTGCCTGTTGCCTCATGTCCCAAAGGCTTGATTGTGTAGCACAAATGCAGCAACCCGCTGGTCGCCTTTGGCCTATGGCTTTGCTGTGCGCATCCCTGTCAGGCGGCTCAGTGCGTAGCTTATGCGTTGAGCAAGAAGTGGACCACCCATCTAAATAGGTTGTTGTTGCCGGAGGGTCCCGGTCTGGCCGGAAGTGGCTGGTGCCGTGACAGCACTTTTGGCACTGACATGGTGACATACCCATGGCGAGGTGGCTGTAACTGAGCAAAGAGGCTGAATAAGCCTTTGTCAGAGCAGCGGCGGCATGGTTGCATGCCACCGACCTGTACAGTGCGCTCCAGCCACACCTGTTGAGCAGGCTGCCGCAATGTTCTGAGTTTGATATAGGGGCGTGAGTGCGTGCCGGCCAGTGCACCACCTGTGAGAACAAGCGGCCATGCCATCATATCGTTGCATTGACGCGTTACACAGCATATCGTCATCCAGCCTAAGCGCTCATAGCCCGCTCATAGCCTGCACACCACGCTCGCTTGCCCTGTCGCCTGCCACCGTGACACGAGATAGTGAATCTTTACAGCCACCCCGCGCATTGCACCACAGCCCCTACAGCACCCTGCTGCTAGCGTTTTATTTCATCACAAATTCGAATAAGCGCCTGAGAGGCCCATCAGGCACATGGCACAAGGCAGCAAGCATAATCACACGCAGTCTACTCTTGGCCTCCTAGGGCCTGCATGTACATGCGTGTTGGCGCGTGAGCGCGCCAAAGCTCGCCACCAGTCAGCAGCCAGAAGCATATCAAACTTCTAAAACTGGAAATGGTATAAAGCGCAACGGCAGTGCGCCGGCCATCAGGAGGCCTGCAGCATTTGCACGGGACAACCCAGAAGCACAAGCTGAAATCGTGAGCACAAGTCACCACACTGTTCATGTACATGTGCACATGATGGCTGGCTCGTGCACAGCTATACGCGCCAACCGCGCTGCCGTAGCAGCACGGCATGGGGATTCCACACTTTTCCATACAGACACAAAACACACACTGTGCTCAAGTTACGCGACATACCTTGGCGCCTCCAGCGACAGCAGATCGCCTGGGCTGCGAGCTCGGACCAAGTAGCACGGCCTTAGCAATGGGGTGCGCACGCAGACTGGGGCGCCTAGCAGAAGCCGGGCCGCGCCCAGAGCAGGCTGCCGCCCCAGGAGGCCCCCAGCGCCGTACGCAGGTCAGCCACAATCGCGCTCGCGGCCGGCCGCTGCGCGGGCTCGACCACCAGGCACGCCGCCAGCAGCGCGGCCAGCGCCGGCGGACACCCGGCGGGCGGCAGGCCCGCCCCGGCCAGCAGCTTGCGCAGCCGCGCGTCGCCCTCGCTCAGCCCCGCGTACGGCGCCTGCGGCGCGCCAACGCAGATGCAGAGCACCCTCGCTGCAGCCTGCTTGCTTGCGCCAGCTGAACGTCACCCATGCCCAGCCCATGGGCTGCAAGTGCGCGCCCATGCAGAAACTGCGCAGCTCCCGCGCCACTGCTTGACGCTCAGCAACGGTGTCTGCATGGCTGGCAGTGGCGCCGCCAATCAGGCACTGCCCAGCCCCACGCCCGTGCGCCTTCCAGTGGCGCGGCTCGCACCCCAACATAAACCCCAGGCCGCATCACAGCCACCACGCAGCGACCTGCCGCATCTCTGCGGCAGGGCTGCGGGCCTGCGCCCTCTGGCGTTCGCGTTTCCAAGCTGTGCATGCCTTGGTTGTCTGTGCACGGCGCCAGCAGCACCCCGACAGCTATGCACGACACCCCGGCTCTCAGGGCGCGCCTGCGCCGCCAGCATCTCCCACAGCAGCACGCCAAAAGCGTAGCAGTCGGCCGCCGGGCTGAGCTCGCAGCGCGCCAGCACCTCGGGCGCCTGGTAGGCGAGCGCGCCGCGCTGCCATGGCTCGATGGTAACGCTCGCAAGGACGGCTCTCTGCGAGCACCCGAAGTCCGCCACCTGAGCAGAGGCGCGCAGTCAGCGCGTTGGCCCGTGCGCCCCTGGGACCGGGGCGCGCGCCAGCCGTTGGCGCATCATCAGGCAATGGTTGCAAGGCTTCACACACGCTGTGCTGCCGGCAGGCGGAGAGCGCTCGAGGCACGGTGCTTGGACACATTGGCGCTGCTACATGTGCTTCTATCCGCACAGCGTACGCTCTGCGCGGCAGGGCATCATGCAGGAAGCGCCCAGGCACGGAGCCAGCATGCTCAGCACCGCAGCACGTGCTCCTTCCATGCAGTGTGGCCTGTGCGCAGCTGGGAACACCGCGCGGGGCACGACCTGTGCAAAGATGGCGTGCCCAAGCATGACATCCCAGGCGCAGACCAGCAATGCGCTGCATGCAAGGCCCAGCTCTCTGCGTCGGGCGCGCCTTGGCTCGCAGCCGGCCCACGCCCAGCACCCCGCACGCGCCGCGGGCGCCCCTCCTAGTGAGCAGTACGTTGCTGGACGCGAGGTCGCCATGCACCTGCCCCGCCACCTCAGCGTTGGCCCCTCGCGCCACGCCACTCTGCGTCCTCTCTTGCGCTGGTTGCATGCAGCCACAACAGAGCACAGCAATGCCAGAAGTGCCATTGTTTCATCCTGCACTGACAGCAAACCAGCGCTACACTTTTCACCAGAGCGCAGCAACCAGACCATGCAGCGACGATGCGCGCCTGACAGCCCGGAGCGCGGGGCAGGTTGTTAAAGGGGCCGAGCGCGGGCCAGGCAGCCCCGGCAACAGCACCCGGCGACGCGGTCCTGCGAGGGCACGGCAGGCACGCGCGGGCGCGCACCAGGCCGACCACAGGGTCGTGCAGGTACGCGAGCGCCCCAGCAACGTCCAGCGCGAGCGCCAGGAGCGGCTGCAGGCGCGGCCGGCGCGAGCGGCGCGTGTGCAGCACCCCGCGCCGCAGCGCGCGCTCCAGGTCGCCTGCGCTGGCCAATAGATATATCACGGTGCAGCAGGGTCCGGGCTTGAGCTCTGACTGCCGCGCGGGCGCGCCCCTGCAGGCTGGCCACGCAGGCAGCTGCTGGTGCATGCATGCTGCGGTGCGCCCTGTGTGCTCACCTTGTTCACCGTGCACAGGAACCACCCTGCTCTTGCAACCCGCCTGCATCCAGCAGTGCAGCACTGCAGAACGTGGGGCCTACGTGCACGCACCGGCCTCGCAGAGCTCCATGGCGATCGTGGCCCGGTACACCATCTGGCAGTCCGACGGCGCGGCTGGGAGCGGGCTAGGCGCCCCAGTCGCCGCGGCACCGCTGGCCCTCGGGCAGCGAGCGCCAGCCCGCGGGGGCGGGCCGGGCGCGCCTTCCTCGGGGCGCGCGCGCGCTGCTTCAGGCCACCAGCTGAGCTCATCGCGCCAGTCGTCCGCAGACTCTACCACGCCGTTGGGCACGTTGGTGGCGGACCCCGCCGGACGGCCCCAGTGCAGGGTGCCCCATGCAGCACTCCCACAGGACATCGGTTTGACCCAACCACTGGCCTTCTTGAACGCCTTGCCGCAGCTGTCGTGCCGCCAGTCCGCAAGGTTCACGAAGCCGTAAGCACGTGGCGGCGCGAAGACCTCGGGCGGCTTGCCATATGGACGCGTGGCTGGGGCTACGCCAGCCTGCAGAGGACAAGCGAAGCGTGAGAAAGCGACAGCTGCTGCATCCGCGGGCGGCTTGCCCACTGCGGAGACGGCCGCGCTTGTTATAAATCGTAAAAATTGGCAGGGGCGCGTGGCACGTGGCGTTTGGCCTGCATGCAAAGCGCTCCACCCTTTGCTATGAGCCGTGGTAGCTGCTCAAGCATGAGCTGCAAACTGGATTGCTCCAAGCACACTCTGCATGTCAGCATCACTCTGCATGTCAGCATCACTGCGCCAGCGCTCAAGACGACCGGTGCCGGCGCGGCAGGGGATTCTTGCTTGCTTGTGCTAAGAGAAACACAACACACCCCGTCCAACTCCGCACCAGCGCGGACCAACGTGAAGTCAGCAGCACAATCCAAGCATGTACCACTTGACCTCGACAGCAACTCGCTTGCGCAGCAGGCCAGCAGGGCCAAGGTGCAGACACGGGAGCTATCTCGTAGCCGCTTGATGCCTCAGAGGACATGGCGACATCGCATCTCCACCAACATCAACGCTCACGCTCACGACAACTCGCGCGTTCTGAGCTCGTCCAGGGTCTGGCTTCACAGCAGGGCTCCCCACCTTTATCTCGTGCTCAAAAGGGATCCTGGGGTAGCTGGTTTCGGAGAAGGCAGCACCATCGTACTCATGATCGATGAATGCAGCATGGCCGGCGACCTGCGCAGCAGCACCCTGTCGGAGCCCAGGGACTGTGCCAGCTGACACCCCTGCAGCTGCCAGGCTGCTTTCTTTGCGCGCCCGGTGTGCAGCCAGCGTAGCGGCCTTGGTGGCAGCCGCAGCATCACATGCATCAGCACTCATGCAAGCGGACGCTCGCAATCGTGCAAGGTGGAGGCTCAGTGTCGCCTAGATCGTGAGCCATGCAGCATGTCAGTGCTGCGAAGTTGTTGTGCAAGCGCTTGCGACTCGCTGCCCAACAGGGCTGTAAGCGGTGAGCATTGCTCGTTCGCAGTTCTGACTATGAAGGAGGCGCCCTATGGAACAGCTTGTCGCCTGTAGCAAGCACGGCTTGGTGCCCTTGGGAGACCAGAGCCCACAGGTGGCGCACTATGCTGGGATGGTTGAGGCTGGAGGGCGTGCTCTCCGCAGGTAGCCAGCGCGAACGGGGGTCTTTGAAGCGCCGCCCTCGAAGCCAAACCACCTTGATGGCGTAGGCCCGGTTGCAGCAGCGCCCTGCCTCGACGGGAAAGGGTTTCAAGACTGCTGTGCAACCGATATGTCCAGCTGCGCTTGTACTGCAAGGCTCAGGCGCAACGCCCTTAGAGCAGGAGCGTACAAAATACATGACGGGCTCACCCCGGTACACCGTGCCGTGTGTGCCACGCCCTATCTCCTCGTACACCTGTAAGCCGTGGCGCTCAGCCGCAGCCAGTGTGCCCTCGTCTGCTCTTGTTGAGTGGCACGAGCACCGCTTGCCTGCGCACACACAGCGCTCTGGCAGGTCAAGCAGCTGGCACAACGACCGTCAAAGCTGTCCGACACGCAACAGGGTGCAGTACCTTTGCAGGAGCGGAGCACGCCAGCGAGCACCCGCAGCAGGGCTGCAGCAAGCTGGGCGCCGCAAAGGGCTGCAGCGAGGCAAGCGGCCGCCGCGGCCAGCGCTGTCAGCAGCACGAGCATTTTCTGGTAGCACGGCTCCTAGGTAGCTCCTGCGCGGCCGCAAGGGTGCCTCCTGCAGCCACCAGTCAGCTTATTCAGAGCCCCGACGGCGTCCAGCACAGACACGTGAGCTCTCATGGTTGCTGCAAGGCTCCAACCACAGCTGCTTGCTACAAGGCTCAAGCTGGCACGTGCAAATCAAAGCACTACGAGTATCCGTGGCACCAACTGAGTGAAGCTAGTGGGCTCATGTCGGACAGTAGTAGATGTGCAAGACATACCACTTAGCACTGTCCCACGAAGTGCACAGCCCGGCTGACCCTTCTGCACAACAGCATGCCTCAAGGTGACACATACCTTCAAGGGCGACCTAGCAGTCGGTGTGCAACAGCTGAGCTGGCTTCATCGGCCACCTCCAGCTGAGCACTGGTTACAGTGCTCGCGTGTCCTGGTCTGAGGAAGTCAGCAGTGCGCTCTTTGTGCAAGGCAGGAATAATAGCGCGACGCTGGCGCTCTGCAGTGGGCTTTGCGTCACAGAGGGCGTGATATGCCAGCTTCTGGACGCCTCGCTTGGCCCGAGGTGATACATAGCGGTGTGCATTTGCCGTCAAAATTTCCAGCGAAGATGGAGAGCTGGCTGGGAATGTTAAAGGGGTACAGGCCCAAATCTTGGGCCTTTGCCTTGCTGTCGCCTCGTTGCCTGGCGTTAGCAGTGCTAACTTAGCACCTCTGGGCGGTGACCAACCAGAACCTGCGCAGCTGCGCATGGGCTGTAGCTCCAGGCTTTGCACGGGCACTGATATGTGGTTGTCTGCGAGGGAGGAGCGTCTTGCTTAGCGCGCACAGGGGATCTGCTCCTAACTGCTAAGTCGCCTGTGAGGACGGGACTTGGGTGGTCAGCGTAGCCCACTGCTGGGCAGACCGGCCCAGACAAGCCCCGTCAGCAACCGCCTTGGAGAAGCGGACGCGCGCGCCAGCCCTCAGGCGTGCTGCAGCCCACAGGTGTTGACGCACAACACACGTGGCCAAGCGCTGAGCCTGGCAAGCGCTCTGACAGCGTGGCGCGCACGGACTGGCAGCGTGCGGAAGGTACCCATAGGCTTACAAGACCGCGCCGCGCATAAATTATAGCGCTCCAGCTGTTGCACGCAGCCGCGGCTGCTGCCTTGCCGTGAGGGAGCATGGGCAAGCTGTGCACCGTACCTGTCTTCCCACTTGGGCCTGTGGCGGTGCGCGGATGCACTGTGTTCTCAAGAGCTTTGCCCTCGCGCCACAGGCTGGCATGTAGCGTGCAAGCATCATGGCGCTGGGGGGCTTGGCTGGGACGCGCTGAGGGCGGAGAGGCACGCGTGTAGGGCCGGCCGACGGGCGGCCATCTGCAACGGCCCTGTTGAGCTGGCGGCCTGGGTGCTTGGAGGCCGGCACATGCGCACAGCTCGTCACGGCAACCCAGGAGAGCGTGGCAAACGTGCCAGCAGGGCTTGTCGGTTGTCCTTCCGGTGCGCGTGTCGCCAAGCCAGTGCCTATCCGGCAGCTTGGGTCAGCGCGGCACGCGTGTTCACCGCGCCATTTCGTTCCCCGCCGGACAAGCCGCGTGATAAAGAGGTGCAAGCTCATGTGCGGCGCGCGAGGGAGTTGCTCAGGTGCATGCTTGTTGGGCGGCTGGAGCTGGCACTGACGCGGCAGGCCGCTGCTTTGGCACAGGCTGCGCAGGTGGGCCTTAGTGCACCGCTGCGGCGCGGGACTCCCGGGCTCATCCTCACAGGCTCACGTCATCATAAGGTCAATAGGATGTACGATCCACAAAGTTCCGACACCAGGGTCGCAACCCCTAGGCAGGGCCTGCCTAGCCTCTTATAGTAGCCTTTCTCAGCGGCAGCCCACCGTTCAGCAGGCGATCCCTGCGGCCATGGACCTGCGCAGTGCGTTGTATCTCGCGGACGGTGTGTGCATTGCCGGGCGCCTCTTGATCGAGGCCTTGGCATGGCGCCTCGACTACTTAAACAGGAATGCCGCCTCGGCATCTATGTTCAAGACGAGGAGGGCGCTCCTGCAGATGGCCACCAACAAGCTCAGCCGTGCACTGGCACGCGCCAGAGCAAGCTCTGACTATGGCCAGCTGCTGGAGCCGCTGGAGGCGATCGTGCGCGAGTCACGGGTAAGCTATGTGCTGAGCCGTCCGGCTCAACTGTCCGTGCGCCTGTGTGTTGGGTGCATGAGGTCCGTTGGGCCTTGCACTGCTGCTGACATTCTCTCGCGCGCCGCAGGAGCTGACAAGGCCGGGCGGCGGCCTGGACGAGGAGCGCGAGGAGGCGAAGGGATGGCGCCACTGGGTGGGGTCATTGCTGACGGGGCGGAGCCCGGACGCGATGATCAGGGACATGCAGGAGACCGTCAAGTCAGCCAGCGAGGCTCTGGCAGACGGGGTGGAGGGGTTGGAGGCCTTTGCGGCAAGCCGCTCCTGAGCCCTGTGGACGCACGGTTCCTGCACGGTCGCTGCCCCGGGCGACCCGCTGGCCGACTGATCTGGACGCTGCTGCGCAGCTCCCGCCGCGCCTCCTGTGGGGACTGCCAGTGTGTGCGTTGGAACCTGTTCCTGTCCTGAACCGCGCCTCCTGTGGGGACTGGCAGTGTGTGCGATGGAAGCTGTCCCTGTCGTGAAGTTACTGCTGGCGTTGGCTCTCTGACTTGCGAGCCTTGTAATGTTTTGCAGACGCGCTTTGAAACAGGCCAGAATCACTTCATACATGTCAGCCTGGCACAGGACGATTTCCACATTGAGCAGTGGTCAGAAGTGCGCTAGGTAGAAGCACTCAGCCTGGCAGCACACTCAAGTAGTAGGTGTCCCTCAAAGCGCCAGAGCGCCAGCGTCGCAGCTCCTACAGCGCCACTCGCGCCGCCATGTACGGATACTGACATATGGCACCTTACACAGGGCCCCGCTTGTCAGCCTAGGAGCCATGCACGTGCAAGGCCCATGCGCCAGCGCTGGCCAGCGCTGTCGTATCTCCTCCTGGCCTCCCAGCCATTGGCAAGCAGTGCACACAGCGCACCCTGCCCTCTCTTAAAGCTCACGATTGCTAGAACGCTAATATGAAGTGCTCCAAAGCTTTAGGGGACATGGTCTTCTTGGGCACAGCAACCTCCAGCTGCGGCATTACTTGCGCATGATGTTGCGCATGTACACCAGGCGGCGGACCGCCAGGCTTGCCCTGTGATGCCCCCCTTCGATGTCTTCACAGGGCTCACAAACAGCCTGTCCTGTTTGAAACAGGACTCACAAACACGTCCTGGGACTGTAGCAGCCGAGCGGCCAAGTGCACAGTGGCAATCCTGGCAGCACCTGGGCCCAAGCTGCTGCTCTGTCGGAGTGCCAGCTTATCACAACACATGTGTTGCAGAGCGCCCGTGTCAACCTTTGCTTGGATGAAGTCTGATTCTGCTGACTTTTGCAGAACGGGACTTGCTGGCATATTTCAACTTTGCGCAGCTGGAGGTTGCTGCCGGAGCAACTGAGACTGGTGCGCGTCCACTGCTAGCAAGGTGCGGCCCTGAAGCTGTGTCGCACCTCCTCGTTGCTCAGTGTATGCTGTGCATACAGTTGATGACATGTTGGCACGCACTCGTAACAAGCTTGTGCAGCTTGTGGGTGGGTGCCTGGTGTGGGCTTTGCGCATCTTGACTGCCAGGTTCTCAGAACAGTGATTTCACAGTGACTTCCCTCCGCAGTTGCACAAAAAATGCACTTTCACTCGCTGTGCATGTTAGCTTGTAGCGACAACTGCGCACGCAGTTGAGGAGTTGCAGGCAAGGCCTCCTGTATGAGCTTGCAGGGACCCGGACGCCATGCTGCAGCGCTGGCCACGCAGGGAGGTGGCCGTCCGTCCGGCAGGAGCTTAATAGCAGCCGCGCTCCACACCGGGCCATGCTACAGCTGCTGACAGCGCTGGCCACGGTGGCCGCTTGCCTTGTCGCAAGCGAAAGCCGGCGCTCAGCTCTTGCAGCTTTGCTGCGGACGCTTGCTGGCCTGGTCAGCGCCTGCAAAGGCGCGTGTGCAGCTGTGCCTCACCTGACAGTTTTCAGCAACACTGCAGGCTGCGGGCGCGCGCCTACCCAGGCCGTCTGCGCGTGCAGTCGAGCCATGGCCTTTCTGCACGACAACAGCAGACGCTAGGACGCTGGCTGCGGCTGAGCGCCACGGCATCCAGCTGCACGGGGAGCTTGCGCGCGGCGTGCAGAGCAAGATATATCTGGGTGAGCTTGACACGCCTCAGCTGTTCCCTGTTCTGTATGCAAGCTTACTATGCCTTGCGCCACCTGCACCCAACGCTCTTAAGGACCTCACACCCTGTTTCTCAGATATGCAGGGCTCTGCTGCGGCCTGGTCTATGCTATCAAGGTCGTGTGGCTTGATGGGCCCCAGACGGACTACAAAAGGGAAGTGATCAAGTGGGAGGGCACGCCGTCCTTCCTCTGCCATCCCAGCATTGTGCGCCCCTGCGGGCGCTCTTGCTTCCCCGCCCGCACCGAGCTCTCTTCGTCCGCAGACCACAGCCTGCTTCACTGGACGCCACTGCGTGCCCCCTGTGGTTTATTGTGAGCCGTCACTGTTGTTTGGATTGCATCAGCACAGCCGTTGTCCCAACGGCAAACCTGTCCATTTGCACTTGCATACAAGCGGAGGCTAGGTCGAGGTCAAGTCTTCCTTTGATGTCACTACCTGCACTTGTGGTGTGGCGGGGCCCCGACTGCTGCCAAGGCAGCCACGCTGCCAGCGCGATGGGCACGCATGCAAGCAGCGTGGCAGACGCATGGCTGCAGGGGTGTCTGTACTATATTCATTTGATTCATGAGTTGCTGCGGTGCAGGTGCTTGTCCACGCTGTGTTCGTCGACCATGAGTACGAGGGCGCTGCGTTGCCACATACAGCCTACTCGCTTATGTCTTTCGATCGCCAGACACAGGTGCAGCCCGTTTGCATGGGGTCGGAGCCTGCACAACACCTGCACAGGCGCACGATGGTGCCAGCATGCAGCTCCGCGCTAGCTCCTTTGTGCCATGCCTTGGCTCAGCTGATGTGCTTTGAGCTGCGCAAGCGAGCCACCTTTAAGGGCTCGGGGTGCATGCCCATGGGGCGCTCGTAGCGACCTCATGAAAAAGGTCGAGAGATGAGTGTGGGCCAATCGTCCTTGGCGCCCACAATGCTCACCGGCCGCCCGCTCAGGGGCGACACCACGGCCGCTGCGCAGAGTGTGCGAGGGCACCCGGGGTAGCAGCTGCAACATTGGTGGCTGTGTCTGCTGGTGTATGCCGTTCGTTGAGCACATTGTGGCAGCCGCCTGTGTTGAGGTCTTAGGCCGAGCGGCAAGCGCAGCCGCTGGCCTTCCCTTTGCGGCCATATGCATGCGCGGCCACAGTGGGAAGGGGGACCTGAAGCTCTCTCACTGTCTCGGTTGCAGCTTCCACTGACTCACACCCGGCTTGTCCTCTGCAGGCTGGCGTGGCCCCGGCCATGCGTCCACACGGCAAGCCGCCGGAGGTCTTCGCGCCGCCACGCGCATACGGCTTTGTGTGCAGTGCGGCGAGGCGGCGCGGGGGCTTCAGCGCGGCCCTCGAGCAGTCCGCTCGAACCGATACCTGGAGGGACCGCCGCATGGGGTATCCTGCACTGGGGGAGCCCGACGGGGTCTGCCGTCCACACGCTTGACGGCACGGTCGAGTGTGCGCCGAGCTGGCGCGACGAGGTCAGCTGGTGGCACGCGTCAGCGCGCGCGCGCCCAGAGGCGGGTATGCCAGGCCCGCTCCCGGCCGTTTGCCGCTGGGGCAGGCTGTGGAGGCCTGCGCGCAATGGGGCCGGTAGTCGGAGAGCGGACGGCGCCCCAGCCGCTGGGGCACCGAGCCTGCCCCCAGCTGCGCCGCTGGACGGCGAGGTCGGACAACGAGTCGTCATCGCCATGGAGCTCTGCGAGGCCGGTGCGCGTGCGCAGGCTCCACATTTGGCAGTGCTGTGCCGCTGAATGCAGGCGGGTTGCGGGAGCAGGGCCGCTTGTGTGCACGGTGAAACAAGGTGAGCACACAGGGGCCAAGCATGCATGCACCAGCAGCCGCCGGCGTGGCCAGCCTGCAGAGGCGCGGCTGCGCGGCAACCAGACCAAGCGCGCACCCTGTTGCACCGTGACACATCTATTGGCCAGCGCAGGCTCCCTGGAGCGCGCGCTGCGGCGCGGGCTGCTGCACACGCGCCGCTCGCGCCGGCCGCGCCTGCAGCCGCTCCTGGCGCTCGCGCAGGACGTTGCCGAGGCGCTGGCGTACCTGCACGACCCTGCGCAACGCCTGGTGCGCGCCCGCCAGCGCCTGCCATGGCCTCGCAGGCCCGCGGCGCCGGGGGCTATTGCTGGGGCTGCCTGGCCCGCGCCCGGCCCTCCCACCATCTGCCCCTCAGGGCTGTCAAGCGGACGTTGCACTTGCACGTTCTTTGCTACGTTGCGGTCAACACCACAGCGCGCTCTTTTGGTGCCAGAGGCAGGTGAACTACCCGCACTCTCGGAACTGCTGTTCTCTGCCCAGGCTTCATTTGAAGCAAGTGCAAGAGAGGACGCAGAGTGGCGTGGCGCGAGGGCTGACGCTGAGGCGGCAGGGCAGGTGCATGGCGACCTCGCTTCCAGCAACGTGCTGCTCACCCGGAGGGGCGCCCGTGGCGCGTGCGGGGTGCTGGGCGTGGGCCGCCTGCGAGCCAAGGCGCGCCCCCTGCAGAATGCAGGGCCTTGCATGCAGTGCTTCTGTTCGCCTGCTGGGCTACTCCGATGCTGCGGCGAGGAGTCCATGCACAGAGCCTGCATGTGTCTTTGCCAGCAACGGAGAGAGAGCGCTGTGGGGATGAACCTCATACGTTGATCTGTGATCCGAGCACCGCTCCCCTGGGCGCCTGCTGCCTGCCAGCAGCGCACAGCCCCGCGGGGGCCGGACCCTTGCCCAACTATGAGACGCGCTGGCGGCTGGCGCACCCCCCGGGGCCAGGGGCGCACGAACCCTGTCGTGCAACCACATGCCAACGGCCCGCCGCTGCTCGCAGGTGGCAGACTTTGGGTGCATGGAAAACGCCGCGCCTTCCGGCGCCACCGTCGAGCCAGGGCGGCGCGGCGCGCTCGCGTACCAGGCGCCGGAGGTGCTGGCGCGCGGCGTGCTCAGCCCCGCCGCCGACTGCTACGCGTTCGGCGTGCTGCTGTGGGAGATGCTGACGGCGCAGGCGCGCCCTGGCTGCTGGAGGTTTTATGCATGGCTGTGCGGGGCTGCCGCCGGCGCCAAGGGCAAAGACCAGTGGCATTTGAGAAGAATGAACGCCAGAATGCACAGGCCCTCATTGTGATGCTGAGATGCGACAGGTCGCTGCGATGTAGCCAGGCTGCTGGCAGCTGCGGCCTTTTGATGATGTTGGGATGCAAGCCGCGGTGGAAGGCGCACACGCGTGCAGCTGGGCGGTGTCTGGGCCGGCGGCGCCACTGCCTGCCTTGCAGCCATTTTGCTGAGCATCGTCCAGGGGCGCGGGAGCTGCGCAATCGCTGCTCCCGTACATGGAGCAGCAGAGCCCAGGAGGAGGGCCTGAGTAATGTTCAGCTGGTGCAAGCAAGCAGATGGCATTGACACATCTGCGCGGGGCGCGGTGCAGGTGCCGTACGCGGGCCTGAGCGAGGGCGACGTGCGGCTGCGCAAGCTGCTGGTCGGGGCGGGCCTGCCGCCGCCTGTCGGGTGTCCGCCGGCACTGGCCGCGCTGCTGGCGGCGTGGCTGGCGGGTGAGCCTTTGCAGCGGCCGCCCGCGAGCACGATCGCTGCCGAGCTGGGTGCGGCGCTGGGCGCCACTTGGGGCGGCAGCCTGCTGTGGGCGCGGCCTGGCTTCTGCTAGGCCGCGCCAGCTTGCGTGCGCATCCCATGGTCGTGATGGATTTGTTTGGACCACGCTCACAGCACAGCGACCTGTGTGTGCGCGACGCGCGCATGCTGCCGTCGCTTGGGTGCCTCCAGGCGTCATGGTGCAGCGCGCAAGCTGAGCATTGGTGTGCGTCAGGTTCTGGGTTTGCCAGGCCGTGGCTGCATGGCAGTACGGCAGGCCTATATAGCTGTGACAGAGCCAGCCTCCATGCATTTACAGGTAGATGACAGTAGGGTGTGGTGACTGGATTTGTGCTCTCAGGTTGTCCTCCCGTCCTGCCCCGCTTCTTCCCTCGCTTCTTCGCTTGTGCAATGATTTTGCCTTTTCACAGGCGCTGCGGGGTTTGGCGGTGGCCTGGTCCAGGTCACGCGCCAGCACGCATGTTTGCGCAGGCCCTATTTGGCTGTGGATATGCCGGGGTGTGAAGCTTAACGCCTGTAGCCTCATGTCCAAAGGCATTATATTGTCTTGACGGACAGCTAAAGGGAGTGAGATTAGAGTTGGCCGATGCACGTTGCTGCGTCAGGGCAGTGATGTGATGTACACCACATGTGCGGCAACCCGCTGGTTGCCTTCTGCCTATGGCTATGTTGTGCGTACCCCCTTCAGGAAAAAAACAGGCGGCTGCGTGGATAGCTTAAGAATGCGCGTTGAATATCGTAGAGCACCTTCCGTAGGTTGCCGTAGAGTCCCTGCCTAGCCGTAGGTCGCCCGGTGCGGTGACAGGCATTGGCACTGACATAGCTAGCAGTGCCAGGTATGTCAAAGCTCTTGTTGTTGTACAGGTGTTTTGCTGCTCATGTACAGAATGTGCAGAGGTCGCTTTGTGCGCAGGCTATGCGCGCTTAGGTTGGGTGACACACAGGTGTGTGATGGCGAGGTGGCTGTGCAATGAGCAATGAGGATGACTAAGCCTTTGTCTGAGCAGCGGCGGCGTAGTTGCATGCGGCCAACCTGAAGGGTGCGCTCCAGCCGCAAGTGTCGAGCAGGCTGCCGCTGTGTTGTCTCTGACATGATAGGAGGGTACATGCGTGCCGGCCAGGGCACCACCTGTCAGAACATGCGGCCGCGCCATCGTATGCGCTGCAATGACGCCTTACACAGCATTTATCATCCATCCTAAGTGCTCACAGCCCGCTCACAGCCTGTACACCACGCTCACTGGCCCTGTTGCCTGCCACCATGGCGCGCGGTGGTGTTACCTTCACAACCAGCCTGCGCACTTACGCTACACCGCTACAGCACCCTGCTGATGCCATTAATTAAAACATAAACTCCGCTAGCGCCTGAAAGGCACATCAGGCAACTGGCACAAGGCAGCAAGCACCACCACACGCAGTCTACTCACGGCCTCCTAGGGCTTGCATGTACATGCGTGTTGCGCGAGAGCTGAGCCGTATTGAGCTGAGCCGTATTGCGCCACCAGAGGAAAACCAGTAAACATCAACTAGAACTGGAAATGGCTAAAAGCAAAATAGAACCACCGCGCCGGGCATCAGGAGCACGGCAGCATTTTGCACAGGACAACCCAAAAGCACAACCGGAAAGCACGAGCCAGTCACCACACCCTGCAGATGTTTCCCTGTACATGTGCGTATGGTGGCTGGCTCATACACGGCTATACACGCCAACCGCAGTGCCATGCAGCCATGGCACAGCAGTTACAACTTTCAAGTCACACAGTGTGCTCAACTTGCGCGCCACCTTGGCGCCTCCAGGCGACAGCAGATTGCGTGTGCTGCAAGCTCGGACCAGGTGACATGGCCGTGGCATATAGTGCACACGCAGCCCATAGCGCCTAGCAGAAGCCGAGCCGCGCCCAGAGCAGGCCGCCGCCCCAGGTGGCTCCCAGCGCCGCACGTAGCTCGGCAACAATCGCGCTCGCGGCCGGCCGCTGCGCGGCCTCGCCCGCCAGGCACGCCGCCAGCAGCGCGGCCAGCGCCGGCGGACACCCGACAGGCAGCGGCAGGCCCGCCCCGGCCAGCAGCTTGCGGCGCTGCACGTCGCCCTCGCTCAGGCCCGCGTACGGCTCCTGCGGCGCGCCCCGTGCAACACCATTGATGCCATCTGCTTGCTTGCACCATCTCAACCACATTCCGTGTCAGCTCGTGCGCCCCAGCTGCAAACCAGAGCAGGCACTGCACGCTCACGCGCCCCTGGACGACGCGTAGCAAGGTGGCTGCTGGGTATGCAGTAGCGCCGCCAGCCCAGACACAAACAGCCACATGCGCGTGCGCCTTTGAGCGGCGCGGGCGCATCCCGACAGAGACCCCAGGGACCAGGCTGCCAGCAGCCTGGCTACACCGCAGCAACCTGCCGCATCTCAGCATCGAACTACTGCGAGCCTGCGCTCTCTGGCACCAGCAGTCCTCTACACCTACATGCCATTGGGTTGATCGCCTGGCGCCAGCAGCATTCAGAGACAGCCGCGCATGAGACCCGCGGCAGCCAGGGCGCGCCTGCGCCGTCAGCATCTCCCACAGCAGCACGCCGAACGCGTAGCAGTCGGCGGCAGGGCTGAGCACGCGCCGCGCCAGCACCTCCGGCGCCTGGTAGGCGAGCGCGCCGCGCACTGTCTCGACGGTGACGCTGGCAAGCGCCGCCCGCTGCGTGCACCCAAAGTCCGCCACCTGCGAGCAGAGGCGGGTGATGAGCGCGTGTCAGCGCGACAGGGCTCGTGCGCCCCTGGCCCTGGGGGTGCGCAGCCGCCAGCGCGTCACCAGGCAAGCGTCGCAGGGCTTCAGAGACGCTGTGTGCTGCTGGCAGGCAGCGAGCGCTCAAACGCGGTGCTTGGATGCAGGGCTCCTACGCCTGCTTCCTCCGCGCAGCGCACTCTCGGCGCGGCTGGGCACACCGCAGGGCGCGTCCAGGCACAAGGCTTGCAGCTCAGCAGCACGACATGTTGTCCTTCCATACTGCGTGTTAAACGCGCACCTGGGAAGCGATGTGAGGGACGAGGTGTGCACAGACTGCGTGCCGCATCACCTGACACAGACTCTAGTCCAGCCCAGCAGGCGCGGAACAGCAAAGCACTGCACGCAAGGCCCTGCGCTCTGCAGGGGGCGCGCCTTGGCACGCAGCGGGCCCACGCCCAGCACCCCGCACGCGCCGCGGGCGCCCGTCCTGGTGAGCAGCACGTTGCTGGACGCAAGGTCGCCATGCACCTGCCCGCCGCCTCAGCATCAGCCCCTCGCGCATGGCTCTTTGCATCTCCCTCGCGTCTGACTCGCGCAGCCAGGACAGAGCTCAGCAATGCCAGGAGCGCCGTTGTTCCACTTTCTACTGACAGCGGACCAGCGCTATCGCTTTCACCGAAGCGCGGCAACAAGATCGTGCTGCGGTGATGCGCGCCTCACAGCCCGGAGCGCGAGGCAGAATACTGGAGGTTCGGGGTGGTGCAGGCATTTCTGGTTACGGCACCCGGCGCCGCAGGCGTGCGAAGGCACGGCAGGCGCGGGCGGGCGCGCACCAGGCCGACCAAAGGATCGTGCAGGTAAGCGAGCGCCCCAGCAACGTCCAGCGCGAGCGCCAGGAGCGGCTGCAGGCGCGGCCGGCGCGAGCGGCGCGTGTGCAGCACCCCGCGCCGCAGCGCGCGATCCAGGGTGCCTGCGCTGGCCGATAAGTGTGTCGCGATGCAGCAGGGTCCGGGCTTGAGCTCTGACTGCCGCGCGGGCGCGCCCTTGCAGGCTGGCCATGCAGGCAGCTGCTGGTGCATGCGGGCTGCCTTGCCCTATGTGTGCTCACCTAGGTCACCGTGCACAGAAGCGATCCTGCTCCCGCAAACCGCATGCGCCCAGCAGTGCAGCACTGCAGAATGTGGGGCCTGCGTGCGCGCACCGGCCTCGCAGAGCTCCATGGCGACCATGGCCCGGTACATCATCTGGCAGTCCGACGGCGCGGCTGGGAGCGGGCTGGGCGCCCCAGTCGCCGCGGCGCCGCCGGCTCTTGAGCAGCGACCGCCGGCCCGCGGGGGCGGGCCGGGCGCGCCTTCCTCGGCGCGCGCGCGCGCTGCTTCAGGCCACCAGCTGAGCTCATCGCGCCAGTCGTCCGCAGACTCTACCACGCCGTTGGGCACGTTGGTGGCCGACCCCGTCGGACGGCCCCAGTGCAGGGTGCCCCACACGGCACTCCCACAGGACACCGGTCCGACCCAACCGCTGGCCTGCTTGAACGCCGCGCCACAGCCGCCGCGCCGCCACTCCGCGAGGTTTACGAACCCGTGAGCGCGTGGCGGCGCAAAGACCTCGGGCGGCTCGCCGTCCGGACGCGTGGCCGGGGCCACGCCGCCCTGCACAGGAGGGAGGACACGCGAAGCGTGAGACAGCGCGGGCGATGAGCCCACCGCTGTGACGGCCGCGCTTGTCATGTAATGCAGTGGGAAGGCTGGCAGGGGCGCGTGGCATGTGGCGCTTGGCCTGCATGCAGAGCGCTCCACCCCTTGCCATGAGCCGTGCAGCTGCTCAAGCATGAGCTGCGAGCCCCAACGCTTCACGCACATCCTACAATCAGCATCAATGCGCGCGCTCGAGGCGGCTGGTGCCGGCGCGGCAGTCGGTACTTGCCTGTGCCAAATGAAAGGCAACGCTCCGGCTTACTTGGCACCAGCGAGGAGCAGCGGAAGGCACTCTGTCTCTGCAGCACTACTCAAAGATGTACCAGACGCCCTTAAAAGCAGGCTTTCACAGCCTCAAAAGCCAGGCCAGCTGGGGCAAGCTCATGGCCGCTCGCGCATGCTGTGCTCGTCCAGGGTGTGGCTTTGCAGCAGGGCTGCACCTTTTTCTCGTACGCAAAAGGGATCCTGGCAGTGTGCTGGCTGTCTGCTAAGCCGGCATACAGGGCAGCCACGGCGCGGCCTTGTACGCCTATAGGTACCTTCCGCATGCTGTCAAAGCGCTTGCCAGGCTCAGCGCTTGGCCACGTGTGTTGTGCGCCAACACCTGTGGGCTGCAGCACACGCCTGAGGGCTGGCACGCGCGTCCGCTTCTCCAAGGCGGTCGCTGACGGGGCTTGTCTGGGCCGGTCTGCCCAGCAGTGGGCTCCGCTGACCACCCAAGTCCCGTCCTCACAGGCGACTGAGCAGTTTGGAGCAGATCCCCTGTGCGCGCTAAGCAAGACGCTCCTGCCTCGCAGACAACCACATATCAGTGCCCGTGCAAAGCCTGGAGGTACAGCCCATGCGCAGCTGCGCAGGTTCTGGGTGCTAAGTCAGCACTGCTAACGCCAGGCAACGAGGCGGACAGAAGGCAGAGGCCCAAGATTTGGGCCTGTACCCCAATAACATTCCCAGCCAGCCCTCCATCTTCGCTGGAAATTTTGATGGGCTGATGAAATTTTGATGGGCTGATGGACTGCTCGCGATACATCACGGGCCCGCTGAGCGGGCAAATGCACACCGCTAGCGCTATGTAGGTGACAGCTCGGGCCAAGCGAGGCGTCCAGAAGCTGGCATTTCACGCCCTCTGTGACGCAAAGCCCACTGCAGAGCGCCAGCGCCGCGCTATTATTCCTGCGTTGCACAAAGAGCGCACTGCTGACTTCCTCAGATCAGGACACGCGAGCACTGCAACCAGTGCGCAGCTGGATGTGGCTCATGAAGCCAGCTCAGCTGTTGCACACCGACTGCTAGATCGCCCTTAAGGTATGTCTCACCTTGAGGCATGCTGTTCTGCAGAAGGCGCAGCCGGGCTGTGCACTTTGTGGGACGGTGCCAAGTGGTATGTCTTGCACAGCTACGACTGTCCGACATGAGCCCACTAGCTTCACTCAGCCGGTGCCACGGGCACTCACTGTGGTAGGTTTTGCACGTGCCAGCTTGAGGCTTGCAGCGCGAGCAGCTACGGGTGTTGCACAGGGAAGCGTCTGTTTCTGCTGGAAGCTTGCGCGAGGAAAAGCTGCACTGTTGGGGCACGCAGGGAGGCACCCTTGAGTCCGCGCGCAGGAGCTACCCAAGCGCCGCGCTCCACCCAGACAGTGCTCGCGCTGCTGACAGCGCTGGCCGCGGCGGCCGCTCGCCTCGCTGCAGCCCTTTGCGGCGCCCAGCTTGCTGCAGCCACGCTGCGGATGCTCGCTGGCGTGGCCCGCTCCTGCACAGGTACTGCTCGGCTGCGCCGCGTCGGACAGCTGTGATGGACACCGCAGCCTGTTGCGCGTCGGACAGCTTTGGCGGTCGTCGCTGCCGGTTGCTTGTTGGCCTGCCAGAGCGCTGTGTGTGCGCAGGCAAGCGGTGCTCGTGCCAACCGTCAAGAGCAGACGAGGGGACACTGGCTGCGGCCGAGCGCCACGGCTTCCAGGTGTACGAGGAGGTTGGGCGCGGTGCACACGGCACGGTGTACCGGGGTGAGCCCTCCATGTCTGTTGTGCTGCGTCCTGCTCTCTGGGCCTGGCGCCAGAGCCCTGCGCCCCAAGCGCAGCTGGGCGTGACATTTCTTCCTTTTACAAGCAGTCTGACGACCGTATCTGTCAAGACAGGGCGCTGCTGCGACCGGGCCTGCGCCATCAAGGAGGTTCGGCTTGGAGGGCGCTTGAGGGACCCCCGTGCGATCTGGCTGTCTGCGGAGTGCACGCTCCACATCCTCGACCATCCCAGCATAGTGCGCCTCAGGCCTCCCGGGGTGCACCAGGGCGTCACGCTGCCACACGCCGTCCCCCTTGGGCGCCTTCCCTCCCACAAGATCAGACTGCGAACGAGCAGTGCTCACTGCTCAGAGCCCTGTCAGGCAGCGGGCCGGAAGCCCTCGCGCAACAAGCCCACAGCACTGACATGATGCATGGCTCATGATCTGGCGACGCCGAGCCTCCATCTTGCGTGAGTGCGAGCTTGCGCTTGCGTGCGCGCTGCGTGCCTGCATGTGGTGCTGCAGCAGCCACCAAGGCCGCTACGCTGGCTGTGCAGCCACTGTGCAGTGGGCGCGCAGGCAAGCAGCCTGGCAGTTGCCCGGCATTCCCGCTGGCATAGACCCTGGGCTCTGACGAGGTGCTGCTGCGCAGGTCGCCGCCCACGCCCTGATCATCGATCACGAGTACGTCGGCGCTGCACTCTACGCCGCTGCTGGCCTGCGGTGGAGGAGCGCCGGTGAGCTGTGCACCCTCACTCACCAGCTCGGGCCTGTGCCGGTGCAAAATTTTGCCACTAAAATGTAGAAATATGCAGGTCATGTCACAAGCGGAGCTCAAATTCTTGGGAGGGCGGCTGCAGGCCAACCCGCCTGCAGGCCAAACCAATGATGACAGCATAGGGAGCGCGAGGCCAACTCCGCGGTGACTCAGGCTGCTAGCGCACGCAGGTGTGCTGCAGGGCCTGAGCACTTGACTGCGGTACGCTGTGGACAGCAAGGCCAGTGCCTGCGGGTGTGCAGAGCGGGCGTCTGCACACCCGTTTCTGGGTGAGCCTACCAGGCCTAGCCTTGTTCCTGCTGTATGGCACAGCCTCCCTTGGGGCGCGCCACATGTGCTGCCGCCGCTGTCTTTCCAGTCACCCGCAAAGTGTGGCTGCACGGCGCAGGGCATTGCCGCAACCTTCTGCATTCAAGGTGGGTGGAGGCGGTGGCGCCTGGGAAGCACCTCCGAGGAGACCTGATCTCCGCGGAGGCCACGCCCTTCCAGCTGTGCCCTGCCAGCGCCGTGCGCCCTGCGGGCTGCCGCCTCCCCGGCAGTGCCAGGCGGTGGTGTCCTGCGTGCATGCGCTCAGTCCGATGGGGTTGCCTGCCTGCGCTCTGCATACATACAGTGCTGGCGCGCGATAGCCTGTGTGCAGGGTGTCATGTCAGTTGTCACGGCACGCCCCTGCACAGCACTGAGTTGCTGCACGCGTCAAGGCCCAGCCCTTTCTCACTTCACCATGTGCGACTGCGGGCGCCTGCGCTGTGTGCGCTGCAGGGCCCAAGCTGCCGCCGGGGCATGCTAATAAGAAGGCTTTGAGGGCAGTCGTTGTCGCAGTTCTCCCAGCGCGGAGGGCGCGCATGCAGGCAGCCCGGCAGCCGTTGGGACGTCAGCTGCCACCAGCCTCGGGCTGATGACCTGCTGCGGCGCAGGCCCATGTCCATGCTGTCATCATGGATCGCGGGCATGGATGGCGCCGGGGTGTGTAAGACCATCTATGCCAGCCGCCCTGTCTGTGGGAAGGTGAGCGCGCAGCCCGCCTGCCGGGCCAGTGCCTGTGTGAGCGTGAGATGGCTTTATGGGCAGGTTCTCGGGTGCCTGCAGGTGAACAGTGTGCGGCCCACACGCACGAACAGGGAGAGTACTGCAGGGTGCTGACTGTCTTGTGCTTGCGGTGGTGCTCTCAGGCTGTCCTGCAGTCCTGCCATCCTGCCATGCTCCTGACGGCTCGCGCAGTGGTGCCGTCGTGCTTCTGACCAGTTCCAGGTGTCTTCCTGGCTGATGACTGGTGGCGCAGATAGGCTCAGCTTGTGTCAGCACGTCAACATATATATGCGAGCCCTGGTAGGCCATGATGGACTGCGTGTGTTGTTGTGTGCTGCTCGCTGCCTTTTGTCAGGTGCCTGATGTGCTATTCATGTGTGCGAGCAGCAGAGCGCTGCCGCACTAGAACAGCAACTGCGTGGGGTGGCTGTGTAAAAGTTGAAGTATGTCGAGCCGTGCTGGCACGCGTCAGAGCCATTAAGCGCGTTGTGCGCAAGCTGTGAGCGCTTGGGCTGCATCATGTATTGCCGTGTAAGGCGACGCTGCAGCACAGTTGTTTGCGTGGCTGCTTGTTCTCACACATGGGGGACAGACACCTGGCGGACAGTGTTGCTAAGGCAGGTAAGCTACCACTGTAAGGAGCACTGCCCGGTATGAGGCCAACCTGCATCCTGGCAGTGCCTGCGCGCCCGGCAGCCGGTGCGGCTCCTGCGGCGGTCATTGCAGGCCCTGCGGCGGCAGCCTGGCCGTTACCCGCACGGCAGCCAGTGCGCCTCCCATTGAGGGTTGAATGAAGCACTACACTGCAGCCGCCCCTGCGGTCTCCCTGCCGCTCAGGTGAGCCACGATGTATATGTCCTCGTGGAAGCTGACGCGCCTCTCCAGGTCTGAGATCCTTGCCTCCAGCATCGTGAGATACATCGCTGCGCGCATCCACCAGAACAGCCACCCCCTCCCTCTGTCGCGCTCCCTCTCCAGCTCTTCCAGCAGGTTCTGCGGCGGTGGTTTGAGTGGCAATTACTTCACATCTCGTGCCTCCATGCAGGGCCAAAGCATTGCTGGGCCAGACAGCACAGCTCGCAGCACAGCACTGCTTGCAGCACACCTCGGCGGCCGTCACGGTAGGGCAGTCTGTCGGTGGCTGGTCACCCTCGCCGCCTGCCGCCGAGCTGGCCATCAAGCTTGCACGCAAGAACCCTCTGGTGGCTGAGAGCTTCCGTCTCAGCTCGTCCTCTTTGGTCGGCCACGAGTGGTAGGCGCGGTGCTGCTCGGCTAGCCAACTAGAAACCAAGCACAGGAGCTGCCAGACTTGCCAGCACGCCACGAGCCACAGAGCGGCAGAGAGCAGGTGCTGCAGGATCATGGTCGTGGCCGAGAGAGTGTGTAAGCTCAAGCTTGTGCTGGAGGCCGCCCGATCGCACAGAGCGCAGAGCGCACTCTGGCCTGCCCTAGCAAACCCTGGCAACCTTCCACACCTAGGTCCAGTGCTGCAGTTCGCCAGGCTCCAATGAGTGAGCCAGTCATGGAGAACGTTGCCCTGTGGCTCATTGCAGTCTTTGTGATCGGCATCTTTCTCAACTGGAGGTGGATTGAGCACGACCGCGCAACGATGCGGTTCACGCCTAGGATGAAGCGCCTGCGCCTGCTCATCACCGCCACGCGGCACGTCATCTCAAGCTCGCCAAGCGGGAGCGCCACCATGCTTGAAACGGACGTCGCCAGAGCAGAGGTGAGCTGCGAGCTGAGTTGTCTGCCTCAGCATCTGGCCTGTCTGGAGCACTTGGCCTGCCGTGCTCCCAGTCTTGCTTGTGACCTCTCACGCCTCTCACGCCTGCCGCAGGAGCTAGTGAAGGAGGGAGGTACGCTGCACAAGCAGCACAACTACGAGGTCACCTCCTGGACCTACTACCTCGTGGACTGGTGGCTGCGCGGACCACTGGCTGTCAAGAGCGTGGCGCTGGCAATTGCGGCGCTGGAGAAGAGCGTGGAGCAGTTCTCCCAGGCTACGTAGGAGCGCTATGAAGGCCGGCGTGGCTGTCTTCTGAGCTCTTGGGGCGTGCTGCCAAGTAGACTACTTGTCACATGTTCTAGCGCAACTGGTTTGCTAGCCCTGCGTTAGGCTGATACAGCATATGAACATGTATGGCAGTGTGCCTGTTTCAACGCTTCACGACATCATGGCGCCAAGACAAGAGCTGGCCAGCTCATCAGCCTCTCTGGGCATGCACATATGTGCACATATGTGTGATGCATCACACCAAACCTACCCATGAGTGAAGCTTGTCAACCATTGATGCTCTGAAGAACAGCAGAGCAGCTAAGCCTCAGCAACCCGCATGCCCTCCTCCTTAATGAAGGAGCTCCTAAATGAAGGAGGAGGGCTGATCAGCCTAGACTTGCCATCCTGTTGGCCTCAGCTGGCACATCAGCTGATAGCTTGCATGCATGTTAAGCCCTAGACCAGGTCGCTGGGTCGTGTCACTGGTTTGATATGCAGCGCAGAACAAGTGAGGCATAAATAGTAATCTGTTTGCAATCTGATGCTCCTGAAGCAATAATCTGACAGTGATGCATGACACTGCACCATAGCATGTTCTGCAGGTGCAAAGAATGATGCTACTGTGCTTCCCATGAACGCCTCATGTGTGGGTGAATTACAGTAGCACCGTCCTGCGCACCTGCAAGACATGATATGCTGCAGACGCCTCACGGCTACATTGTGCAGCATTGCTTTGCGGGTTCGGGGTTGGAACCTACCATGTCATGCGTCAGCTAGGTATGTGGCGTAACCGTGACGAGAAGAGGGCAGAGTGGTGTAAAAGCTGCTTGAGGGCGCGCTCAAGCAGCGCCACATGGAGGACACCACATGGCACTAATGGTGACTGGGCTGGTGGACACGCCGCCGGCGCTCCGACGAGACCCCCTCCAGCAGGGTCTCGTCGGAGCGCCGGCCGCGTATCCACTAGCCCAGGCACCAGTAGTACCAGGAGGTGTCCTCCACGTTAGCGCTGTCTTGAGCGCGTCCTCGCGCAGCCCCTGCGACCGGCCGGCGCAAGTGATTATAAACAAGATTGGTGGCAGACTTATGTTGCCATGCATCCCTCTCTGCATGGCTACACTGCCACCAATGAGGAAAGCTGATTGCAACCAACTGCAACCTTCTGGGCATGGCCCAGCCCCAATCAGGGTTGCTAGTCGAACCCTGGCACTCCAGCTGCCAAATAAGCTTCGACATTTGCACAGAGCCTATGCTGAGCGCGCTGCTCCTCCTCTGCACCTTCCAACAACGTGCCCATGCAAGGCCTGAAGCAAGAGCCCATGCCGATGCGCCCAGGCAGGGGTGAACCTAAAGGCCGAGCAGGCTGCCGCGGCCATGGTCAGGTGTGCCTCAAGAGCTCGGGCGCGCGCTGGCAGTGCAAATTACTGTGTTGCATGCAGTTGTGCAGGTTCTGCTTGGTTGGGTATGACAGGGTGCAAAGCCAAGGACCATCGATGAGCTTATACACAGCCTGCGCGCCCAGTATTCCTGCAGCGTACCATCATACCAGCAGAGAGTGTCACTGCTAGAGCTGATAACGCTAGGCAACGAGGCGACAGCAATGCAAAGGCCCCAATGCAGAGGATTGTGCCATGCCCATTCTATTATCTTCCCAGCTGTAGTTCCTGAAAGAATTTATTCCAGCAGAGCCAGGACATTGTGGGTATACAAGATGGCCGCATGCAGGAGGGGTGACAGGCGCGTGCTTACCTAATGCAAGCAAGCCTGTGCGGACACATTTCGGCTGCACGCCGGCGCCAGCGCGCCGCATGCAAGCTTGGGGCACCGGCACCCAGCGTGCTGCATGGCTCGTTGTGCAGTACGCGATGATAACGCGTGCACAGCAACATAGTAGAAAAAGCAACGTCCATGCAATACAAGCTCTGCTTTCATGCTGCGCACGTGCACGCTCCTGAAATCCACCCATCAAGCCCTTCGAGGCTCTATCCAAAAATCTGCCTACTCGGAGCAGGCAAGACGGACACTGCATAGTGCTTTCAGCTTTGCAGCTGCCAAGTTACTACACAAGTGACAGGACGATGGTGTGCCCCCACACACTGCCCACCAGCCGCTCCGCGGCCGGGGCCCTGCCGAGCAGGGCAGCCAGTGCTGCGCATCGGCAGCGCAGCCACCACCGGCACGCGCAGAAGGTGCAGGCCGTTGCTACAGACCTGGAGCGGCCTCCAGCAGCTCAGAGCAAGGTGAGGCGCCGGACTGAATGCGCATGCGCCAGAGCCTGTCCTCGCGCACGTCGGCGCTGAGCACAGGCTGCTGCGGACGCAGGCACACAAGGCGGGCAACCCGCCCGGCACGCCCGTGGTGCCGCCGCAGGTGAGGCCGCTTTTGTCAGCACCTGGCTCGCAGCCGGAGCGCCTCCCGGTGCTGGCGGGCGCGCCGGGCGCCTGAGCTGCGCAGCGCCGGCAGGTGCTGCCGTCGCGGCCGCGGCGCAACCGGCGCAGCCCGACCATCCGCGGCGCCGTCTCCGAGACGCACATTGCGCCGGCCAACCTCATCCTGCCGGTGTTCATCCACGACGGCGAGCAGAACCTGCCCATCGCGTCCATGCCCGGCGTGGACCGCCTGGGCTGGCGCCACGGGCTGCTGGACTCGGTCGCGGAGGCGCGCTCCGTGGGCGTCAACAGCGTCGTGCTGTTCCCCAAGGCGCGCCCATGCTCCTGCGCTCGGCCAGGCTGCCTGGCCACTGCGTGCCGTAGGCTGTGAAGACGTGCCACGGCCTGGGCGTGCTCGGGTGGCTCATGAGGCCGCGCGCGAGTCTGGCGGCCCCAGCCGCGCATGCCGGTGTGCAGCGCGCACACAGCGGGCCGCGCGCCTGCCGGGGCGCGCGCCCCCGGTCGCCCGGAGGGTGCGCGGCCTGACGGTCGCGCCGCCGCGCCCGGCAGACGCCGGAGCACCTGAAGACGCCGACCGGCGAGGAGGCGTTCAACGCGGACGGCCTGGTGCAGCGCGCCATCCGCCTGCTGAAGGACACGTTCCCGGACGTGGAGGTGCGCGCGGCGCCGGGGCTGCAAGCGCGCGGCCGGGGCTGAGAGCGCGCGGCCGAGGCTGCGCGTGGCGAGCGGGCGCCGGCCCTCGCGCGGCCTGCTCGCGGCTCGCTGCCTGCGCGGCGTGCAGCAAGAGCCCGCCGGGGAGGCTTGCCTGCAGCTGCAGACAGTAGCAATTGCCGCGTAGGCAGCAGTACACCTTGCGTTTGGGGCGCGGTCAAGGACCGGCCGCTTGGCGCGCTTGCGCGCCTTCGCAGCGGGCGCGCCGACGCGGCGGCGGCCCGTGCTGAGGCCCAGCTGGGACCCAGCCTCAGCTCGGGACTCAGCCTCAGCTCGGGGTGGCGCGCGCGCGCCCGCGCAGGTGTACACCGAGCCTGCCCTAAACCCTACCCTATGCGCAGGTATACACCGACGTCGCGCTGGACCCGTACAACAGCGACGGGCATGACGGCATCGTGCGCGACGACGGCGTCATCCTGAATGACGAGACGGTCGAGTACCTGTGCCGGCAGGCCGTCTCGCAGGCGCGGCGCCGGGCTCCCAGCCGGCTGCGCCTATGTTGCCGCTGCGTGAGCACGGTTAGTGGCAGCTGCATCCCGCGTCTCGTGGCCGCGGCCGGCCAGCGAGCGCGTGCGGTGCGCTGCTGCCCGCCGGGCGCCGCGCCTGACCCTACGCCTGCCTTGCGCAGGCGCGCGCGGGCGCGGACTGCGTGTCGCCGTCGGACATGATGGACGGCCGCGTGGGCGCCATCCGGTGCGGCCGCGCCCCTGCGCCCGCGCCCGCCGGGGGCAAGCCGGGCGCTGCTCGCGGCCGCGGAGCAGGCGCCCGGCATTGCGCTGGCCCGCGCTCCTGCAGCCACGGGGTCGTATTGGAGGGCGCACCGCCGACCGCAGCTGGGCTGCGGGCGGCGCTGGGCGGCGCTGCGCTGGGAGGTGGGCTCGTCAGCCAATAGCAATGCGAGCCTGTTGGGCGGGCGAGCGCGTGCGGGGCGGCGGCGGCTGACAGCCTGACGGCGTAAGAGTGTCCGCCTGCGGCGCGGTCAGGTCAGCGCTGGACGGCGAGGGCTTCACGCATGTGTCCATCATGGCGTACACAGCCAAGTACGCCTCGGCGTACTACGGGCCCTTCCGCGACGCGCTCGCGTCCGCGCCGCGCGCGGGCGAGGCCTCGCGCATCATCCCGCGCGACAAAAAGACGTACCAGCAGGTGGGCCCCGCGGCCGCGGCCAGCCGCGCCTGCTCCAGAACAAAACCTGACAGGTTCCTGGAGAAGCCCTTCACCTTGCTCCTGCTGCTGACAACCCTCTGGCGTCACCTGTGACTTGGCCAGGCATACGGGGCGGCTTTGGTGTCAGGGTCTGGGATACGTCTCTGGTGCGCCTGTGGTGCGGCCTGCGGCCTGCTGCTGGGCAAAGGGACCGAGATTGCTCAGCGCGCAAGCGCTCATGCTCGAAGAATCTCCTGAGCTCAAAGCCCAGCTCTGTGTTCAAGCCGGCGGGGCGGCGCCGTCTTCCCCTGTGCACAGAGTCCGGCGCTGCGCTCGAGCCTGCGGCGCGGCGCCGGCGCCAGGACCCCGGCAACTACCGCGAGGCGCTGCGCGAGGCGCTGGCGGACGAGGCCGAGGGCGCCGACATCATGATGGTCAAGCCCGGGCTGCCCTACCTGGACATCATCCGCCTGCTGCGCGACAACTCCGCGCTGCCGATCGCCGCGTACCACGTGTCCGGTGCGCCCGCGCGCCCGCGCGCCCTGGAAGCAGCTGCTCGAACCTGATGCGTGCATGTCCGCAGTGCGCGGATGCGGCGCCGCAGGTCGCCGCGTACCACGTCTCCGGTGCGCCCGCGCGGCTGCTCTGCAGCCGCAGCGAGAGGTATTTGCGTGCGGTGCGTGGGCACGTGCGCGCTGTGCGCGCGAAGCGCGCCCGCCTGGAGCCCCGCAGGTCGCAGGCTGCAGCCCCCGGCGCGCAGCGCTGGCATGGGGCTCACGCCCCGCGCCTCGATGGTGTGTGAGCGCTTGAAATCCCAATGTGAGCTGCGTTGGAGCGCGGAGGCTGGGCGGCGCCGTTTGTGTGCAGCCGTGTCAGCGTGTGCAGCCGACGGCGCGCGCGCGCAGGCGAGTACGCGATGCTGAAGGCGCCGCGCAGCGCGGGTTAGGAGTAGGACAGGGTGGGCTCAGGGTCAGGGTAGGCGGCCGATTGCAGAGCGCGCGCGTAGGCGAGCTCGCGATGCTGAAGGCGGCCGCGCAGCGCAGGTGTGGGAGCAGGCCAGGGTAGGGTCAGTGTCAGGGCAGGCAGGCGACCGCAGCGCGCGCGCGCAGGCGAGTACGCGATGCTCAAGGCGGCCGCGCAGCGCGGCTGGCTGGACGAGGAGGCGGCGGTGCTGGAGGCGCTGCTGTGCCTGCGGCGCGCCGGCGCGGACATCATCCTGTCCTACTACGCCACGCAGGCCGCCAAGTGGATGGCCGGCGAGCGCTAGGGTAGGGTTAGGTCAATGCTGGGGCTTGAGTTGTCTGCCAGCAGCGACCATGTGTGCCGCGAGGCTCGTGTGCTTGTGCATAGGGACGCTGGCTTGTGCTGCGCTGGGCACCAGACGGGCGGAGCATGCCTGGACGCAGCAGCTGCACGGAATGCATGCTCAGCTGGCGAGGCATAGAGGCGTCTCGGTCGCGAAACCATGTTTATGAGACCGTCCGAGCTGCGCCCACGCACGCCTGCCCCCATCCAGCCGCGTGGCTTTCCGCGGATGCCTGGGCTGTGCTAGCGTGTTTCGTGATCTGTAAGGCCTGCATATGTCCTGGAGCACGTAAGGCGTGTGCTGATTATCTTACATCGCTGCCAGCCAACCAAGGGCTTCTCAAGCACCGCTCAACCAAAGCCCTTGCCGCCGCCGGCGGGCGGCGCGGCGCGCCCGGGCGCCGCGCGGCCCTGCTTTCGGCCGACGGGCGCCGTGCTGGCGGCCGCCTGGCGCGCCTCCTCCGTGCGCTCCTGCGCCCCGGGCGGCGCGCAGCGCTCCTCAGCGCACCGCATCATGTGAGCGCATGTGCGAGCACCCAGAGCAGCGCCTGACCGAGCGCGGTGTCAGCCCTTTCACGCCACGTGCGCCTGGCACGCCCGCCGCGAGGTCGGGGCCGCTGGCGTGCCGCCCGCCGCGCGGCCTGCGCCCTCAGGCCAGGCGCGCGTGGGGGCGGGCGCGCGCGCGCGCGCCAGCACGCTGCAGGCAGCGCCCAGCCCGCGGCCGGCCGGCGGCCTTCAAGTGTGCGTGCATGCGGCAGCGCAGCGGGGGCGGCGCGCGCCCGCAGCGCGCGCGCGAGCTCGTGCGCGGCCGCATTGAGCACGCGCTGCTTGGTGGCGACCAGCATGATGGCCAGCTGCTCATCGGGCGGCAGGTCGCCGCGCTGCAGCGCGGCCAGGTCGGCGTCCAGATCGCGCGCCGCGCCAAAGCGCTGCGCCAGCAGCGCGGTCATGCCGGCCAGCGCGCGCAGCGCGCGCACCTGCGCCCGCGCGCGCGCTCGCTCGCAGCTCCGGCGCTCACCCGGAAGGGCCGTGCCCCGCGCTCCAGCGCCCACACCAGGCTGGGCTTGCTGGTCTGCACTGTGTGGAGACTCGGCGCGCAGGCCGCCGCCATGCCAGGTGCTGCACGGGGAGCGCTCCACCACCAGCGCCTCTCATGCATGCACCAGGGCACAGCACCCAGAAGGCGGGCAGGCTGCTCACGCAACGAGCGCAGCTGCCCGTGACTCGCCGACAGGACGTCGTCACGGTGGCCAAACATGCGGGCGCGAGGGGCGCGCGGGGCGCGCCTCGTTGCCGAGCGACAGCATGGCGCCCCAGCGGCCGAGGCCGGACGGGTCGCGCCCGCGCAGCTCGGCGGCCGAGCGGCAGCACAGCACGCGCGCCGCCGCCTGTCACGGGTTTGCCTTTGGTCAGCCACAAGGTGGCATCCGCGCGCGCGGCGCACTGCCGTGCTGCCACTGATCCCATGAGCGTATCTGGGGGTCATCATCGTGCACGCGCATGCGTTGCCGTCGCCCAGGCCTCAGGAGCTTGGCGCGCGATTGAGACATGCAGGCAGGGCATGCGCGATGTGAAGTTTGGAGGATGCATGCACTGCTGCCTGCGGGGGGGCCGGGGAACGCGCCAGCAAGCGCTCGTCCACGGGCGGCAGCCCGCCCAGCTCGACCTCCCGGTCGGCGCCCGCGCCGGCCATGCCCAGCGCGGCGAGCGCCTGCGCGTGGAAGGGCGCGCCGCCCAGCGTCGCGTCCCGCGGCTCGCCGCTGCGCGAGGTGGCCGCCAGGCCGACCTGCGGCAGGGCCACGGGGTTCAGGGGTCAACCCTATCCCTGGCTCTCCGCCGCCCGAGGTGGTCGCCAGGCAGACCTGCGGCAGTGCCGCGGGGTTGGGTAATGACCCTATCCCTGGCTCGCTGCCGCCCGACGTGGCCGCCTGGCCCACCCGCGGCGCTGCCGCAGGTGCTATCCCCCTGCTCTGTGCGCGCTCGGAGACGCGCCCTAAGCGAGCTCGCCCCAAGGTGGAGCTGCCGGCTCGGGGTGCAGGGCGCCAGGCTGAGCTGGGCCGGAACCCCAACCAGGCCAAGCCACCGCATGTGGGCGCGCAGCTCTGGCCCGTAGCGCTGTCGCAGGGCTGCGCGTAGTGGTGTGCATTGTGTTGGGAGGCATGCAAGCGCTATGGCATGTGAAATGCGAGCGATGCAGTGCATCAGCGCCTTGCAAAAGTGCCTCCCCTCCCCAGTGCCTCCCCCTCCCCCACCTGAGCCATAGTGCGGGGGCGGGGCAGCTCGCCTCCAGTAGCTCCTTTTGGAAGGCAATCTTCACGCGGTCGTGCGGGTTGTCCATCTCCACAAAGCCCTGCATGCCAGCGCCAGTGAACAGCTCGCTCACAGAGCTCCCGAGGGCAGAGGGCGGGAGCTTGCAGGTGCCTGGCCTGCAGCGCCGGCGCCCCAGCGAGACGGCTGACCGCGCTCCATGCACCAGGAGCATGGGCTGCATGTGGCCGAGCGCGTCAGGCTTCGCTGGCGCCGGCTGGTCTGGGCGAGCGCCGGCGACTCGAGCGCGCGCGGTGCCGAGGCGGCGCCGCGCGGCAGCGGGCGCGGGCGCGCACATAGTCCATGAGCAGGAAGTCGTTCGGCAGGGCGCCGTAGTCGATGCAGCACTCCTCGCCGGGCGCGAGCGGCCGCCGCGCCGCGAGCCGCACGCCGCCCGGCGTCGGCCGGATCTCGCAGTTGGCGGCGTCACCGAACTGGTGGTTGCACAGGTCGATGCCTGCGCGCACGGAAGCGCTCGGCGGCGGCGCTCCGCGCCGGCGCGCCGCGGCGGAGGGCCCTACCCTGACCCTATGCCTGCATTGCATGGGACCCCAAAAGGGTTGGAGCCCCACCGGGGAGCATGGCGGCCGGAAAGCTCTGGCCGCGCGTGCGGAACGCTCGGGAGGTGACGCTCGCGAACGCCCAGCCTGCGCGCGGCGCGCCCCGCGCTGCGCTCAGGCGCGCTCGCGGCTGCTCCCGCGCTCATGGGAGCATCGGGCGGTTAGGCTGTGTACTGTGCATGCACGTGTCGCACCCACGCTGGCGCACCCGGGTGCTTGAGCGGTCCCTTTCCAGAGGGCATGCTCAGCTTTGCACACGAAGTGTGCATGACATGCCCTGCGCCGACAGCAATGCCGCCCGCAGGCACACGCTTTCAGTGAGCGGCTGCGTGTGCATGCGGAACGCCGCACCGAAGCTGCCGGAGTCGACCTGCTGCCCGTTGAAGACCTCTGCTGCCACTTCCGCGCGCGCGAGCTGGTCCCGGCTGAAGCTCAGCACAAAGCGGCAGCGCTTGTTCACCTGCACCACAGTTCATGCCAGTAAGGTTTGCATGTGCCCGTCAGTCGATGAACAGGGGCTCCTTGCTTGCCAATCACAGCCAGGCAAACAATCTCTTACCTTGCAGACAGAGGTGCGTTAGGCACCAGGGGCGTCTTGTACAGCACCGTCTATATACAGCACCGCCGGCAATATACAGCACCGTCATATGGCGGAGCCCGCGCACCTGCTCCGACACCGGCGGGTACTGGCCCACGATCTTCATGGCCTCCGCGCTGAAGAACAAGGGGATGCCGGAGAACCTGGCCGGCAGGGTCTGCAGGTACGCGCTGAACGCGCTCTGCTCGCCCAGCGCCCGCTGCGCCAGCACCTGTGCGGTGCGGGGCGCAGCCGGACACGCGTCAGCACGGGAGCCTGGCGCGCGACAGGCTCGGACGCCACCTCGGGCGCCCGAGGCGGCCGCTGCCGGGGCGCGCACCTGCAGCGCCAGGCGCGCGCCCCAGAGGTCGGCCGGGACGCTGTCGATCAGCCGCAGCAGCGCGGGCTCGCACGCGTCCTCCTCGTATGTCAGGTGACACCTCCTGGGCAGGTCGATGAGCGTGGCGGACGCTGCGCACGCCTGCGGCAGCACGGCATGCGGCACGCAGTCGGCGCACAGGCCTGTGCGCACAGTGCTGCCAGCCCGGCCACACAGCTGGACTGACCTGAGACGCTACCAGGCCATAGCCCAGCGGCGTGGCCGCCCCCGACACGCCGGCCACGCTGCCGCCGCTGCGCGCAATCCACTCAAACAGCTCCCCCGCGACGCCGGCCTGGGCCGCCTGGTGCTGGCAGCAGCGCGCTCCTGCAGAGGAGGGCTGCGAGCGTTGGTTCCCACGACAGCGTCCTTGCTTCCCTGCCTGTGCCGGCCGGCGCGCTTGCAAGGTGGCTTACCACGGACGAGCTGGCCGCGCGCGCCCGCCGCCTGCAAGCCTGTCGGCCTCCAGGCGCGCTGCCAGCAACGCATCGCGCTGCCTACCGCGCTACGGGTCCAGGCTCGGCGCTGTGGTGCTGTGGCAGCGTTGGATGTTTAAGCGCCCAGCCAATAACAGTATATTACAAAAGCACGGCCGCTATATTGCTTCTACAAGAATTGAGCACTTCCAAAGCGTACAGCACCTTCAAAAATGATTCAAGGCCTGCAACTGTGCACCTTCTTAGGACCCACTCTCCTGCTCTGCTTGGCAGACAGACAGCCATGTGCATGCCTCAGCAGCACGGCCCCATTGTCGGTCTTGCCCTGCCAGCCTGCAGGCAGGCCCCTCCCGGACAGGCAGGCCGCCGTAAATCTTTGAATACTGCAATCCCACCCCAGTGCCAGGGTGAAACAGCGAGCGCGCACGCGACCAGCATGCCCGCAGAGCCCGGCCCTCAGCACAGCCGGAACCGGCCCTGCCGGCCCGCCGGCCCGAAGCCGCCGGGCAGGCCGCCCGGGCGGCCGCCGCCGGCGCCGGGCAGGCCGCCGCCAAACCCTAGGAAGGGCTGCGGCAGGCGGTCCACATCGCCACCGCTGATGCCCGGGAAGCCCGGGGCCGGCGGCGCGCGCATGGAGCCGCCGAACGGGAACGGCGCCAGGCGGCCGCCGGCCGGCGCGGCCAGGCGCCGGCGCTGGCGGCGCTGGCGCGCGCGCGTGGCCCAGCACGCGCCAAAGGCGCCCTTCCAGCCCTGGCCGCCCGCGCGCAGGGCTTCGCCCGCCGGGCCTGACACCGAAGGCGCGCAGGCGGAGAGGGTCTGGCATGCGTTCGGCCGTCGCGCGGGCTCGCGCCGTCCAGTCCGCCGCAACCCAGACCAGCGCAATCGGACATGGGCTCGGCTAGGCTGGACTGTCGGTGCACCAGCAGGGAGGGTTCTTCCGCGGAGCGCGCAAGGGCGCGGGCGGGGGCAGGGCGCGCGCCTGGCGCTCGGGCGCGCAGCCGGGCACGGGCGGGCGGTCGCCGAACTCGGCGTCGAACAGCGGCTTCCACAGCGCGTCGGCGGCCGCCGCGCGGCGCAGCTCCGCGCACGCGCACGCGGCCGCCGCCAGGTCCACCGCCTGCGGAGAGAGCGCGCGCGCGCTTGGGCCGTGTCCCCCCGCGCGTGCGGCAAGCGCCGGGAGAGCGTGCATTCTGATTTTTAAAAAAGCCCATATCACCGTGGCGTGTGGCAAGCGCCGGGAGAGCGGGCACAGGCACGCGGGGCGAGTGTGAGAGCTGGAGGCCCCTGACACCCAAGCATGTGGCGAGCACTGGGCAAAGCATGCCCAGGCACGCGGAGCGGGTAGGAGGCCTCGAGCTCCTTTCGCCCAGCAGTGCGGCAGGCACTGGCAGAGCAGGCGCGGGCGCGGCTTGCGGCGGGAGGGGCGCGCGCCGGCAGCAGCGCGAGGCAGCGCTCCTTGACCTCGGTGGGCAGCATTAGCAGCGCCGGCGCGGCCGGGCGGCCCGCGGCCGCGGCCGCAGCCGCCGCCAGCCGCAGCGCCAGCGCGTCCTTCAGGCGCACCCAGAGCGCGCGCGCGTCGGTCAGCCGCCCGCGCGCCGCGTGCTCGCTGGCCGACAGCATCACCTGTGTGCGCTTCATTTTATGTAAACAACCCTTTGTGCAGATCATCAGCCCCGTGGACAGCACCACCTTCGTAAGCGTTTTATTTTTACTCTTCGTTGTGCAGGATGGGATCCCCGTCGACATGCGCCCCCTTGCGGCCACCCAGCGCAAGCGCGTCCGGCCGCGCCCGCACGCCCGCGAGCGCCAGAGCTGCCTCCTGGTCGCTCGAGCGCGGCCGCCGGAGCGACGGCCCACGGCCCTAACAGCGCTGTGCGGCGTCGCACGCGGGAGTGTGGCATGCACTGAAGATGCAGGCGCTGGCGTCGGGCAGGCATGACAACTAGATCAGGACGACTGCAGAGCGTGCCTGCTACTGCATGGCAGCAGAAACACTGTCGTCCTGGTACTGGGTATCAACACGCCGCTCCCAGAAGGCTGGAACAGGTGGTGCTGCAGGAGCCCGGCAAGCAGGCCCCCGGCCTGGCGCGCGCCTGGTGCACGGGCCCGCCCTCACAGGCGCCCGCCACGAGCAGGAACCCGCCGAGCCGCGCGAAGCGCACGGCGCAGCCGGGCAGCGCGCCGGGCGGCCCCGCGTCGCGCGCGTCCCCGCGCAGCCGGTACGCCAGCGCGCCGCTGGCGGCGCCGGCGGCGCCGGCCGGCAGCGCGCACTCGCTGGCGCCGGCCTGCGCGCGGCGCCCGACCCGCGCTGCGCCTCAGCCCCGCTCACCAGGGTGCTGAGGACCTGGCCCAGAGACGCGGCACTGGCTGATCGCAGCTTGTAGAGCTGTGGAGCCGCAGGAGCTTGTGGAGCAGACCGCAGTTTGTAATGCGCCGCGCTCAGAGCAGCGGAGGGGCATGGGACAGGCGTGGCGGCTGCCGGGAGCGCGGCGCACACCGGCGCGCTCCAGGCCGGCGCCAGGCCGCTCTCCAGCAGCGCGGCGTGCGCAGCCAGCAGCAGCGCGGCGTGGTCATCGCAAACGGGGCCGGCCTCTGCGAGCACGCGGCGCAGGTGGCCGGGCAGCGCGTCGACGCCGCAGTCGCCCGGCCCGGGGCCCGGGGCGCCGCTGGCTTCGGGCAGCTCGGCGGTGTTGTGCATGAATAGCAGGTCCGCCGAGCGCACGCCGAGTTCTGCCAGGGATGTATCTAAACTAGCCAGGAGCGCAGCCTGTCGGACGCGGCATCAACAGCATCAGCTGCTGCGGCGCGCCCCGCTCGTGCGTAAGCGGCTTGGGCACAAGAGCATAAAGCGCACCGTCTTGTTCAAGCCGAGCACGGGCCTGACGCCGCGCGTGACCGTGCTCGCCAGGTACGCCTCGAGCTCCCCGAGCGTGCAAGCGTTGGCCACCTCCACTTTGTGCGTCGCCGCCCCAATGCGCAGCCGGAGCTTCATTGTGCCAGCCACCCGCACGACCTGCCTCCTTACCTCCCGCTCTATAGACCCCTCACTCCCGCTCTTTTCTGGCCCAGTCATTTTCCCACTGAGTTGGCTTGGCAGCAGACCCCGGTAGGGTCTAGCCCCAGCTCGCCGCACCTTGTTACCGTGTGGAAAGCGCTCCTCCTCATCCTGCTGCGCCTGCTGGTGTTGGTGCGCTAGTGGGCAACAATGCAGCTGACGTCTCTCTTCTTGGGGTCGCGCCTCAGCGCACGCCTGGTCGCGTCTGGGCCGGCGAGCACCAGCGCGCCGCGCCAGACCACCACGTGCATGGCAAAGAAGAAGGGTGCGGCGGCCTGTGTTGCTCCTGGGGGGTTTGCTTGTTCCTGGCGGCCGAGCGTGCATGCTCGCCTGTGGCCACCGTGGCAGCTCACCGTATGGCGCGCCTGCGTGCAGGCATCCGCTGCATTGTGACCTTGGAGTGCACGGAAGCTCGGCCTGCGGGCGCGACGCCCTCGCGCTACGTGACGCAGAAGGTGCGCAAGCTCATGGAGCGGCGCACAGAGCAAGAGCTGCACTGCTGCGCTGAGCCGTGCTTTCTTCTAACTTTGTTCTATCCGGTAACAGCAGCTTGCCACTGCTTGTGGCGTGGCGCAGCACGGACAAGTCAAAGTGCTCTGTGGCGTGCTGGAGCAGCCTGGTAGCGCCAGGAGCGGGGCGGCGGTCGCTGAGGGGGGCCGCGCGGGGGCTGCGCAGAACCGGAAAAACACGTCCGAGCGCCTGGAGCTGAAAAAGTACAACAAGTACATGAAGAAGCACACCGTGCACCGGGAGATTAAGTAGGGCGCGGCGCGGCCTGCTGCACGGCAGCGGTTTGAGCGCCTGCGGGGCTGAGAGCGACGGGCGGGCGCGCCGTGCACAGCGTGACTGGTTGGCCGGGAGATCAAGTAGGGCGCGGCGCGGCCTGCTGCGTGGCAGCGGCCTGTGCGCCTGCGGGCCTGAGCGCCTGCAGGTTGAGCAGCGACGGGCGGGAGCGCGCTGCACAGCGTGACTGCTTCAGCGTGGCAGGGGCGTCGGTACCGTGACAGGCGGAGCGTGACTCTGTAGCGCAGGCGGACGGCGGCTGTGTGCTTGTCAGCGCTGCCTCTGGTGCTGCAGCTCTGCAGCTCTGCAATACTCTGTGTCGTTGGGCGGGCAACGCGGCATTGGGTTGCTTCTCCTGAGCCAGCTGAAGGAAGGAGCTGCTTCAAGCAGCCTGCTTGTGTTACTGACACAGCTTGCCAGCGTAGCGCGACTTATGAACTTCTCTGCATGCACTTTCTGTAACTGTGGATATAATTTGAGGAGGTCAAGGCAAGACAGAGACCCCAGATACACTAGACCATGGCATGGAGCCACAAAGACCCCTGGCCCATGCACAGCGCCATGGCAAGCCGCCGGGTAGGCAGGTTTCCAAAGTTTGATTAGTCTGTCGTTGACAGACGGCTTGGAGACAGACATCCTACAGCGCCCCGACCCCACCGCGCTGCCCATATGAGCAGGGCAGGCAGGAAGAAGGCCGCACGCCGGGAGGAACCGCCCGCCATGAGCCTGCCGATTGATGAACGCCAGCCAATCCCCAGCGTGCGCACAGTGGCGACGCTTATCAACGGCGGCGCGGTGTACGTACCCAGCGCGTCACCGCTCAAGGCCGGCGCGGGCGTGCAAGACGTTGGCGACCAGAACAACCTGCTGGCGCAGATGGTGGCCTGCGCGCAGGCGTGTGCCTAAGCCTGGCCCTCTGCAGCACGTGCTTGCGCAGGAAACTTACTACTCATGTGCACCTGCACCAGAGCGTGCTGCACACAGTTCACATCCAGTCGTCTGGTGACCACACGCGGCGCAGGTGCCTGTCACGCACTGCGCAGTGCGTGTGTGCCTTACACTTTGAACTGCTTGTGCAGCCAACAGGCCTGAGGGGCTGTTTCCTTGAACCACAGCGCTGAGGTTGTCGTCAAGTTGCTGCGCAGGCTGGATGCGCACCGTGCATCATGACAAGCATGCCGTGCCTGCTGACACCATGCTTATGGCATAGGCGCTTGCTAAGCACTAGCAGGACAAGCAAGCTGATAGAGGGGCTCTCTCTAGAACGCAGGTCGCTTGACGCGTCCAGCGCGCTTCAAAGGCACCCCGCCAGCGACCTGCCTCGCACTGCAGAGCCCTGCGCGCGCCGCAGGCCGAGCGGCGGTCCGCTGAGCGGCGCCGCGCCGACGCACCCCGCCGCACGCGCGCTCTTGGCACGTCACACGAGCCGTGTCACCGCGCTGGAAGCGCTGCAAGTGGCCTCCCTGCACTGCAGCGCGACCCGGGGTCCGACGCATGGCGTGCCCGCGCGCGCAGGCGCTTGCGGGCCGCTGCGCCGGGCGCAACAAGGAGGACGCGGCCAGCCTGCTGCGCGGCCTGCAGGCGCTGCGCGCGCGCGCGGAGGCGGAGGCGGGCCGCGGCGCGGCGCGGGCGGCCGCGCAGGCGCGCAGCCAGGAGGCGGAGGCGCAGCTGGCCGCCGCGCTTGGCGAGCAGGCCAGCATGAAGGCCGCCATGGAGCGCATGCAGGCGCGCGCGCGCCTGCCTGGAGCCGCGCCCGGCACGCCCGCGCCGTGCCCTGCCTGGCGCTTGTGCAGCGGCGCGCGCCTGCGGCGCGCGCGTCTGCGAGCTCGCGGTGCAGCGCCCCGAGCAGCCCGCCGGCGTGCGTGCAGCAGATGCACAAGCACTCGTTTTCCCTGCCCCCCTGTCTCAGTTTGGTGTTCACCGCATCAGGGCGCGCGCCGCGCCCGCCAGCGGCGCCGGCCGGCTGTAGGGGCTCAGCAGCGCCGTGCGGCGCGGCGCAGGAGCAGCTGGCGGCCGGGGCGCCAAAGAAGGCGGCGGGGCCGGCGGCGGCGCAGCAGCTGGCCATGGCCGGCAAGTGCGCGGGCCCGCTCCGGGGCTGGGGCGGTGCCGAGCTGCCCTGTTGCCGTGCGCAGGGCTGCGAACGGGCCCACAGCACGCGTGCAGGATAGGCCCCATACCCTAACCCCTATTGCTTCTGCGTGCGAGCCGGCGAGCGCCGCGCAGGCCGGCGCTGGGCGAGACGCTCGCGGCGGTGGCCGGGCCGGGCGGCGCCGCCGCGCCGGCGGGCCGCACGCAGTGGCTCAAGAGCCCGGCGCAGGCCGGCCCGTGGGAGCGCATCAAGGGCGCGCAGCGCAACACGTACAGCCCCGAGCCCGCCGACGTGGGCTGCTGGCTCGCCTGCCGCGTGGGCGACGGCGCGCGCGCGCCGCTGGTCGTCACGCCGTCGCGCATCCTGGGCCTCCCTGGTGCGCGGCCGCGCGTGGACATGTGCCGCGGGCAGCATGGGCTCCCTCGTCGGGCACGGGCACGCATGCCGGGGCGTGAGCCAAGCGCGGGCTGCCCTGGGGCGGGTGTGACACGGCCGAGCGCCGCGCTGCAGCGGAGTACGACCAGTACCTCTACGACCTGGAGCAGGAAGTGACAGACGGCAAGACGTTCAAGGTGGTCGTCGTCGAGCACAACGGCCGGCCCCCGGCGCGCTCGTCCGTCTGCGACCTCTACGTACGCGGCCCTGCCCCGGCCTGCTTTGCCCGGTCCCTGCAACACCTTGCATCAGACAACTTTGGGGCGCTGGTGCAGAGCCCCATGCATGCGAAGGCGCGCTCGGGAGGTGTTTAACTTGCCCAGCTGCAGGCTGGCGTGCATCTGGAATGCCGCGCCGCCGCCTGGGCTGCCCGGGCGGCACCAATTTGGCGCGCTGCCTCGAGGCCCATGGACGGGCTGACAGGCATCATCATCCGGACCTAAGCCGTGGTGTGCTTGTTCAGGTGGAACCCCGGTCGATAGCCCTTTACAAGCAGGGCACCGACACCCCTCTGTACGGTGGCGGGAAGTGCGGCGCGTGGCTCAAGCGCAACAACGACGGCATGCAGGTTTGTGAGACCCTGGCCTGAGGCGCCGGGCTGGTTTGGGCGTGTGCTGAGCGCGCAAGTGGTGCCTGCCCAACCTAACAAGCAAGTCTTGAGAAGCGCATCTCCGCACTTGGGGCGGCTGGATGATCATGCTGCAAGGCAAGCACAGCATGTGGCACTCCCTGGCGACATGGGCCCCCGTGACGCATGAGGAGCTTTGGGACCTTCTTGTGAGAACGCCTGAACGCGGGCGGCGTGGCCCGACTGGTGGCGGCCCGCAGCTCTGCGGCGCGCGCGGCGGCGGCGACGCAGCCAAGCTTGGCATCTTCCTGGTGATGGCCAGGAGCTCGGTGTGGATGCTGGCCTGCGAGTCGACCTGGGAGCGCAACGCGCTCATCACGTGCATCCGCAATGTGCGCGAGGCCTACCGGTCGCTGCACTGCTGACCGCTTGCTGCTCCGCTTGTCACAGCGCTGAGGTCCTGGTCCGGGGGCGCTGCGGCAGATTGCTGACTCGTACCACTCCCTCACCCTCGAAGGGCCGCGATGAGGCAAGCGCGCGCTAGGACCTTTATCATGCCATGCGGCCTCATGCCTGTGTCGTTCGGCCTCAGGCGCTGCTATCTTCTCTGCGTCGTGGTGTCCATGTATTGGTCGTCGTTATGTGGGGCTGACATGCTGGCTCAGGGCTGCTCAGCTAACTTGGGCACAAGCAGAAAGCTTGATGCTCTGTCAGGATGCAGCTTTACACTGTGTGCCGTATCACCAAAATGCTCTGCAGTAGCTCTGTGACCCGCAGCCATGTCATGCATGCGCATCCGCGCGCACTCCACGACAGAAGCCACCTGCTCTGCAGCCTGTCTCTGTAGCAGCACCGCGCCGCAGGCGGCATCAGGCCCGCAGCGCGATGCAGATCTGCAGCGCCGCCTGCTGCGTGTGCAGCAGGCAGAGGACGAGCGGCAGCACCGGGTGGAAGTGGTACGACACCACCTGCTTGCCGCCCGGCCGGCCGCCGGCGGGCTCCACGCAGCAGGGCTGCACCTGCACCCCAGCGCACGAAACTGCTCTACTGACCGGCAGGGCAGCCGATCACAACCACGCCACAGAACTGAGGACTGCCTCTGCGCGGTCAGGTCGCATGTTGTGCCCCCGATAGATGCTCGATATGCACCTACCCTAGGTGATCTAGGCACAGACGGCGCCACGCTCGCGCAGCAGCGCGCCTTGAAACGCGAGTGCTCCGGGAACGCGCGCGACGCAAACTTCAGCGGCTGCTCCGAGTAGGGCCGCGGCCGCTGCGCCGCGGTGATGAGCTTGTCGTCGAAGGCGAACAGGTGCGCGTCCAGGTACGGCGACGCGCACAGCGCCTGCGCGGTCGCCGGGAGGCCCGCGAGCATGCGCCGGACCGCCTGCGCCCGCGTCCCGCACCTGGAGGCTGCAGCAGGGCGCGGCGCGCGGCGCTCATCCCGCAGGCTTGCCATGCGCGCATGCAGAAGCAGGGCCGCTGCTGCATGCGGCACCCGTCCCCTACTCAACTGCCCTCACACCGCATGCACCGCCGCAGCAAACCCCGCCGCGTTCGCCATCCTCAGGAGCTGCGACAGCCGGAGCGCGCCTGCGCCTGCGGGCGCGGCGGCTGCGCGTGCAGCTCGGCGGCGCCGCGCGCGGCCGCAGCGGCCGGCAGCGGCGTCGCAAACGCGTGCCAGGGCGCCTGGCCGCAGCCCGCGTGGAACAGCGCCGGCCAGCGCTGGTACAGCGCAGCCAGGCCGGCGCTGCGGTTGTCGTGCAGGTCCACCACGCGCCCCGCGCCGCGCGCGTACACCACCAGGAAGTACGCCTGCGCATGTGCGCGTGGCGCGGCAGGGTTGGTGTTACCCACCCACCCAGAGCAATTGCCGAGCGGCGCAGGCGCGCGCGGGACGGGGCGGCGCGCGCGCAGGCCGCGCCGCCGCCCCCTGCCGTGACGCGCGGGAGGCTGCCCGCGCGGCCGGCGGCCTGTCGGGTCCGGGCGAGCGCGCCGCTGGCGTGCCTGCGCATGCGCGGCGCGGCGGCGCGCTGCAGAGGGCGGGCGGGCAGCAGCATCCCGGCAAGCATCCCGCAAGGCTGACGGTCCTGCTTCCAGACCCGCCCGGCCGCCCTTCTTGGGGCCCGCGCTCTGCAGGCCCGGCTCGCCGCTCGGTCCCCTCCACGCAGGGCGGGGGGCCGGGGAGGGGCGCCGCGGCGAGGCCGGGCGCGCCTGCGCGCTGATGTCGGAGGAGCTGCGCAGCAGCGCGTGGTCGCCCGGGCCCATGCTGAACAGCAGGTGCTCGCGGTCCAGGAACTGCACCTGCGCGCCCGCGCGCCGCCGCTCGCCCCCGGCCGCCGCCGCCCGCTGCGCTGCAGCGCGACGCGCCCGCAGCGCGGGCGCCACCCGCAGCGTCCGCAGCAGGCGGCGCGCGCCAGTGCCGGCGCGCGGCCCCCTGAGGGCTCACCCGTTGGAGCGCCGCTGTGCTCTACTGCGTCCATGGCAGCGCCGTCGTCTCACTTCCTACCCTATGCTACCCTGCCATTGCCACAGCAGTGCCGTCGTCTCACTGCTTACCCTACGCTACCCTGAGCTACCCTACCATCACGCAGCGGGGGCCCGGGCGCGCGCGCCTTCCACACCGCCAGGTTGGCGTACTTCTCAAAGTAGAAGAAGAAGCGGCGCAGCTCGTCCGAGCGCGGGCCCGCGCGCGCGCGCTCCAGAAACAGGTACGCCAGCACGCGGTGCGTGAGGCCCTGGATCATGCGCGCCGCGCCGGGCGCGGCCTCCGCGCTGCGGCCCGGCGGCGCGTCCGCGGCCGCGCCGCCGCGCTCGCGCTCCGCCGCCGCCGTCGGCGGCGCCGGCGTCCGCGGCCGCTCGACGACAACGGGGTCCCCGCCTGCTCGCGCGCCGCGTCTGTCATCGTTATGCTGCGCCTCTGTCGTGAGCAGAGGGGATGGGAGATTATGTACGGATTGTGTGATATTATGGCAGTGCTGTACGCCTGGCAGGGTTCAAAAGCCATGGAACAAAGGCAGACTATCACCCCTCTGTGTCCCGCACTGCCTCTGCAGGCCGCACCGGGCAGGAGGTCGGGCAGCTGCAGCGTGGGCGCGCGCGCCAGCGCGCCGGGGCCGGCCGCCGCCAGCGCCAGGCCGCCGCCGCCGCCGCGCGTCTCTGGCGCGCCACGGCCGTCGCGCAGCCGTGGCGGCTCGCGGCCGGCCGGCGCGGGCAGCGCAAGCGCGGCCGGCGCGGCCGCGCGCGGCACGCGCTGGTCAGCCTCCGTGCGCGCGCGCCTGCGCCCAGGCGGACCATGGCAGAGCTTAGGCGTGCCCTGGCTGCGGCGCACGCGTATCACTGCGACGCGCGGATGGCTGAGGCCGGCAGGGCCGCTACGCGCCCGGAGCAAATGACAGCGCATAGCGTTGCTGAGGCTGTCGGGCAGGCGTGCTGGCATGGCTGGCGTTCCCATCCGGGCCTCCGCCTGGCACGGTGCCGCTTGTCAAGGCACAGCGCATCTGCGCGGCCAAGCAGCCCGCCGCGGCAGGCGCGCCTGTGCCGGGCGGCCGCGGCGGCGTCGTCAGGCCAGTGCTGCCGCGAAGGCGCAGGCGCTGGCTCGCCCGCCTCCAGCCGCTCCACGACGCCCGCCCGGCCCGCCGCCTCCTGCGCCGCCCGCGCGCGCCGCTGCTTGCTGTGGGGCGACCGGCGCCTCGTCGCTGCCAGCCGGCCGCCCGACCCCAGCGCTACGGAGCGGCCTGCTCCGCTGGCTGGGCGCGCAGGCAGCCTCTCAAGCAGGCGCGCGCGCAGGCTGCATGAGCGAGTGAGATCACTGGGCAAGTCATTTATGATGCGACCCACGCATGGAGAGCGAGCGGCGTGAGACTGGAACCCCTTGCAAAAGCTTGCAGCGCCACTACCCCCGCGCGCATCGTGCCAGATGAGGCGCGCCGCGACCGTGCGGGCGGCGCCGCGCCCGCCGGCCTGCCGGCGCGTGCGCGGGCCAGGCGCGCGCCTGCGCCTGCTGCCACCTCCGCTCTGCCTCTGCCTGCACGGCGAGCACCATGGCGTCGTCGTCCCAGCAGTGCCGTCCCAGGCGCTGCAGCCACACCAGGCGCCCGCGCGCCAGCACCTGCAGCAGGTGCACCTCCTGGCTGCGCATCTGCGCGCGCGCGCCGCGCCCGGCTTAAAAGCGCGCGCCGCAGCATGGATTGATGGCCGGCACATCTCATGCATCGACGGCTGCATGCATCGATGCCCATGAGCCTCGTCTATGGTGCAGTACGCTGGACCCTGAGGGTTTTAGGCAGCCGGGCCCGCGCGCACCGCACCACGGCGAGCAGGTCCTCGTACAGGAACACGCCGCTGCACCTCGACACAGCACATAGAGTCTAGGGTACAGCATGCCGGACCCTGAGGGTTTAAGGCAGGCCCGCGCGCACCGCCAGCACGGCGAGCAGGTCCTCGTACAGGAACACGCCATCGCAGCGCGCCAGGTGCACGAAATCGTCTGTGAGCGTGTACTGGTCGCACTGCCGCCCGTCCGCCAGGCGCACCTGCGCGCCCCCGCCGCGCCAGGGATCGGGCCAGCCCTGTGTCTAATACGCCGCGCCACAGCTGCTCTTCCTGGCAAGCAGCGTGCCAGGTCTTCATACTCGGCGCTGCACCGCCGCCTGTGCACCGTGTAGCACCAGCCTCATGCACGCTTCCTACTGAATCAACATCTGCCCGAGTTTCCTGCCCAGCCATGCGCAAGCCTGGCAAGCCACACTCTGGCTAAGCCGTGACACACGCCAGCCCCATCACGCTGCGCGCAGCAGCGCCTCTTGGCTGACACCCTAGCCGCCCATGCCCTGGCAGTGCCTCTCAGCCGACGTCGCGCCGCCATCGCGCACAGATGGACCTTGCAAGTCAGCCTTGCATGTGCTCACCAAGCACATGCCGTGCCGACAGACACTCTTTTTTTCCCGGGCCAGCCGCCTTTGCGCACCAGGTGGAGGGTGGTGGAGGCGACCAGGGGCACGCCGGAGTCGGCCGCGCTGCCCGGCACGGCGGCCGCCGACGACGCCAGGATGAGGAAGCGCTCGCCGTGCGCCGCCTGCGCCGCGGCCGCCGCCCCTGAGGGCGCTGCTGCGCCAGGCGCTGGTGGGCCAGGCATGCGGCCAGCGCTGTGGCCGCTGCCCCTGAGCGCGCCGCCCGGCCAGGC
>JAABUV010000197.1_pt1 | contig 89567 bp, 84 predicted proteins | sample 5559971 | NCBI WGS metagenome assembly JAABUV01 (sample SAMN10711881, study PRJNA513362) | rock metagenome | isolation source: Antarctica rocks | place: Antarctica: Victoria Land, Knobhead nord | collected 2015-12-19 | reverse complement strand
AGCGGTGGCCCCCTCGGACGCGCGGTTCTATCGCTCGATCGCGCCCTCGAATTCATCGCCGCCGAGGATATCTTCTGGACCGCCACATAGACGGCACAAACCGGAAATTGCGGAAAGTCGAGCTTAGCTCGACTAAACAAATCCTTTGGAGCACAAAAAAGTCGGGCTAGATGTAAAAGCATTTTTTGCATGGTGGCTCGTGTTATATTACCCCAAGCAGATTTTTCCTTGCTCACTGGTGGAAGAATCACGCCTTCCGCACCGACCAGAAAATCGCAAACCCGTTCGGCACATCGCTCAGCGTGTCGCGGTACGCCGTCGCCTGCAAATACTGCCCGAGCGGGATGTACGGCACGTCCGTCAGCGCCTGGACCTGCAACGCCTCCGCCACGCTTTTCTGCGCGGCCGCGTCCGTGGCCGCGAACCAATCGTTGCGCAACAGCTCGATCCTGGGGCTGTTCGGCCAACCGAACCAAGCGTCCTCCCCGTTCGCGCGCAGGCTGATATGCCCGGCCGGGGTCAGCATGTCCGTCCCGGCCCACGCCGTGAAGAACGCGCTCCAGCCGTTGGCGCTCGCGGGCGCCTTGCTGGTGCGCCGGGCCAGCACGGTGCCCCAGTCCAGCGCCTGGTAGTCCACGTCCATGCCCGCCCGGGCCAGCATGTCGGCGCCGACATCGGCCATCGCCTTCAGCACGGGAAAGTCGGCGGCGACCAGCACCACGACCTTCTCGCCAGCGTAGCCCGCGGCCTTCAGGTCGGCCTTCACCCGGCCCATGTCGCGCGGCCCGGTCAGAACCTCCATTCCGGCGTCGCTCGCCAGGGCCGTGCCGGGGGTGAACACGCCGGTGGGGACGTGGAACAGCGCCGGGTCGCCGACGATGGCCTGCATGAAATCGGCCTGGTCCACCGCGCCCAGCAGCGCCCGGCGGATGGCGGGGTTGTCGAACGGCGGCTGCAGCTGGTTCATGCGCATGATAGCGACCTGGCCGGACGGGTCCTGCACCGCGACCTTCACGCCCTTCGTCCGCCGCAGCAGCGGCAGCAGGTCGGCGGCGGCGTAGTCCCACCAATCCGCCTCGCCCGACTGCAGGGCGGCGGCGGCGGTCGCGGGATCGGGCGTGGTGGTCCATTCCACGCGGTCGACGTGCACGACTTTCGGCCCGGCGGTCCAGTCGGACACGCCCCCTTCCAGTGGCACATACCCGTCGAACTTCGCGTAGGCGGCGTGGGCGCCGGGAACGCGCTCGTTCGCGAGGAAGCGGAACGGGCCGCTGCCCACCATCTCCGTCACCTGCGTGGCCGCCGGCGTGCGCGCCAGGCGCTCGGGCATCATCGCCGGCATGTACGTCGCCGACTTGCCGAGCGCGTCCGGCAACAGCGGGAACGGACGTTTCAGGCGGAACACGATCACCCGGTCGCCATCGGCCGCCAGCGTGTCGGTCGCGGCCAGCAGCGCCTGGCCGAAGCCGTCGCGGCTGCCCCAGCGCTGGATCGACGCCACGCAATCCTGGGCGCGGACCGGCTCGTCGTCGTGGAACCGCAGCCCGGGCCGCAACGTCAGCCGCCACGTCCGGCCGTCATCGGACACCGTATGGCCCTCGACCATCTGCGGCGACGAGCGGTAGGAGCCGTCCTGCCCATACAGCGTGTCGAACACCATGAAGCCGTGGTTGCGGGTGACGTAGGCCGTGGTCCAATGCGGGTCGAGCACCGTCAGATCGGCCTGCGGGATGAACTTGACGGTGCGCCCCGCTTGCGCCCGCCCGATCTGCGGACGCGCGAGGCTGGCGGCCCCCGCGGCGAGAAGGGTGCGGCGCTTCATGGCTGGGCTCTCCCGTTCCGGGGGACGATGGCAGCGCCGGATCGCTTCAGCTACAAGGCCCACTATGCATGGTTTGTTGGTCAGCCTCCACGCCGCCCTGCCCGGCTCCGCCCGGCGGTTGATCTCGCCAGCCTACCTGGTGCTCGCGGCGCAGTTCATGCAGTTCGCGACCGTGGGCGTGGCGGGGCTGACGGTGGATACCGTCGTCGTGTATGCGACGCGCGACCGGGTGGGATTGTACGTAGCCGGGCTGCTGAGCTACCTCGTCGCGGTCACCGTCACCTGGGCGCTGAACCGGATGTGGACGTTCCGCGGCCTCGGCCAGGGGTCCGCGCTGCGGCAATGGGCGCGGTTCGTCGCCGCCAACCTGCTCGGCTTCGTGCTGAACCGCGGCACGTATTTCACCCTGGTGACGGTCTCGCCACTGTGTGCCGCCCAGCCGATCTACGCGGTCGCGGCCGGTTCCGTCGCGGGCATGTTCGCCAATTTCAGCCTGTCGCGCCGCATCGTGTTCAAATGAGGGTCGCCGTGCTGATCCCCTGCTGCAACGAGGAGGTCGCGATCCGCAAGGTCGTGGCCGACTTCCGCGCCGCCCTGCCGAACGCCCGGGTATACGTGTACGACAACAACTCCCGCGACGGCACGGCCGCGGCGGCGCGCGACGCCGGGGCAGTGGTGCGGTTCGAGCAGCTGCAGGGCAAGGGCCACGTGGTGCGCCGCATGTTCGCCGACGTGGAAGCGGACGCCTACGTGCTGGTCGACGGCGACGACACCTACGACGCCGCCGATGCGCCGGAGATGGTCCGCCGCCTGCACGACGAGCGCCTCGACATGGTCAACGCCACCCGCCTTCCCACCAGCGCGGGCGCGTACCGCTCCGGGCACCAGCTCGGCAACCGCGTGCTGTCCGGCATCGTGCGGCTGATCTTCGGCGACCGCGTGTCGGACATGCTGAGCGGCTACCGCGTGTTCTCGCGCCGGTTCGTGAAGTCGTTCCCAGCGCTGGCCGGCGGGTTCGAGACGGAGACGGAGTTCACCGTCCACGCCCTGGAACTGCACATGCCGGTCGGCGAGCTGCTCTCGTCCTACCGCGACCGCCCGCCGGGCTCGGTGTCCAAGCTGCGGACCTACACGGACGGCCTGCGCATCCTGCGCACGATCGTGGTGTTGGTGAAGGAGGTCCGGCCGTTGGAATTCTTCGGACTGGCCGGGTTCGTGCTGCTAGGGCTAGCGGGGATGCTGGGTGCGCCGGTGCTGATGGAGTATTTCTCGACCCGCATGGTGCCGCGCCTGCCGACGGCGGTGCTGGCGGCCACCTTGGTCGGGCTCGCCTTCCTGAGTTTCACCTGCGGGCTGATCCTGGACTCCGTGGCCCGCGGCCGGAAGGAAGCCAAGCGCATCGCCTACCTCGCCGTTCCCGCGACCGGCGCCGACCAGACGTAGCTCAGGACCGGTCGTCGTAGCCCTTCGGATGGGCAACCCGCCAATCGTACGCGGTCTGCACGATCTCCCGCAGCCCGGCGTAGCGCGGCGACCAGCCGGCCTCGGCGCGGATCCGGCCGGACGCCGCGACCAGCGCCGCCGGGTCGCCGGCGCGGCGGTCGCCGAGACGCACGGGGACGCGGCGGCCCGACACTTCCTCCACCGCCGCGATCACGTCGCGCACGGAATGCCCGGCGCCGTTGCCGAGATTGTAGGTGACGCTGCGCTCGTCGAGCTGCCCGAGCGCGCAGACGTGCGCGTCGGCCAGGTCGGTGACGTGGACGTAGTCGCGGATGCAGGTGCCGTCCGGCGTCGGGTAGTCGGCGCCGAAGATCACGACTTCGTCGCGCCGGCTCAGCGCCGCGTCGATCACCAGCGGGATCAGGTGCGTCTCGGGATCGTGGTCCTCGCCGATGCGGCCCGCCGGGTCGGCGCCCGCCGCGTTGAAATAGCGCAGGCAGGCGCTGTGCAGCCCATGCAGCTCGCCCGCCCAGCGCAGCGCCCGCTCGATCGTGAGCTTGCTCTCGCCGTACGGGGAGGACGGGTCGATCCGCGCCGTCTCGTCGATCGGGACGGTTTCAGGCGTGCCGAACAGGTTGGCGGTCGAGGATAGGATGAACCGCTTCACTCCGTGGCGGATGCAGCCGTCGATCAGTGCGTAGCCGCCGCCCGCGTTCTCCCGCAGGTAGCGCATCGGCTCGCGCATGCTCTCGCCCACCAGCGACAGCGCGGCGAAATGGAACAGGGCGTGCCAGTCCCCTTCGGCCAGCACGGCGTCGAGGGCCGCTTCGTCCATGACGTCGGCCTCAATCAGGCGGACCCCCGGCGGGACGGCCGCGCGGTGGCCCTGCACGAGGCTGTCGATGACGACGACCTCGGCGCCGCGATCGACCAGGAGGGCGACCAGGTGGCTGCCGACGAAGCCCGCGCCGCCGGTAACGAGAAAACGTTGGGTCATGCGCGGCATCTGGCAGAACCCGGTGGGATGCGTCAACGTGCGGACGTGAGCATGTCATGGTGCCTGGCACTGTTCGCCGCCGTATCGTTCGCCCTCCCGGCGGCGGCCGACCCGGTGCACGTGATCGGCGGGCAAGCTTCGGGCTGCATCGCCGGCGCGGCCGAGCTGCCGGCCGAGGGTCCTGGCTACAGCACTATCCGCGCCAGCCGCAGCAGCTTCTGGGGACACCCGGCCGTGGTCGGCGCGGTCGAGGCCCTGGCCGCGGCGGCGCACGACGCCAGGCTGCCGTCCTTGTACGTGGGCGACCTGTCGCGGCCCGGCGGCGGCCCGATCCCCGGCGGCCACGCCAGCCACCAGCTCGGGCTGGACGCCGACATCTACCTGGACGTGGCGGCGAAGCCCCGCCTGGACGCCTCCGGCCGCGACCGGCTGGAGCCGCTCAGCCTGGTGCGGCCCGACCAGCGCGACATCGACCCGGCGCGCTGGACTCCCGGCGTCACGACGCTCATCCGGCTCGCGACCCAATTGCCCGGCGTGGACCGGGTGCTGGTGAACGCGGCCATCAAGCAGCAGATGTGCCAGGTCGCGACCGGCGACCGCGCGTGGCTGCGGCTGGTGCGGCCGTGGTACGGGCACGCGGCCCACATGCACATCCATTTCCGCTGCCCAGCCGACCAGCCCGACTGCCGCGACGGCGCTCCGCCTCCGCCCCCCGGCGACGGCTGCGACGCGCTCGGCTGGTGGTTCGCCCAGCTGGACGAGCCGCCCGCCCCCGCGCCGTCGACGCCCCCGCCGCCGCTTCCGGCCGCCTGCCGGGGCATCGTGCGCTGAGGGCGGCTACTCCGCGGCCATCGCGTAGGTTTCGAGCGGAGGGCAGGTGCAGACCAGGTTGCGGTCGCCGTACGCGTTGTCCACGCGCTTGACCGGCGGCCAGTATTTCGCGGCCCGTATCCATGGCAGCGGGAACGCGGCCTGGGCACGGGTGTAGGCGTGCGGCCAGATGTCCGCCGTGGTCTCGGCCGCGGTGTGCGGGGCGTGCTTCAGCGGGTTGTCGGCGCGGTCCAGCCGGCCGTCGGCGATGGCGGCGATCTCGGCGCGGATCGCCAGCATCGCGTCGCAGAACCGGTCCATCTCGGCCTTCGGCTCGCTCTCGGTCGGCTCGATCATCAGGGTGCCGGCGACCGGCCACGACATGGTGGGGGCGTGGAAGCCGTAATCCTGCAGGCGCTTGGCGACGTCCTCCACCATCACGCCGGCCTCGGCCTGGAAGCCGCGGCAGTCGACGATGCACTCGTGCGCGACCCGGCCGTTCCGCCCGGCGTACAGCACCGGGTACGCGCCGCGCAGCCGGGCCGCCACGTAGTTCGCGTTCAGGATCGCCACCGCGCTCGCGCGTGCCAGCCCGGCGGCGCCCATCATGCGGATGTAGGCGTAGCTGATCGGCAGGATCGACGCGCTGCCGAACGGGGCCGCCGCGACGGGGCCGGTGCCGGTCGCAGGCCCCGCATCGCCGCGCGCCGGGTGGTTCGGCAGATGCGGCGCGAGGTGGGCGGCGACGCCGATCGGGCCAACGCCGGGCCCGCCGCCGCCGTGCGGGATGCAGAACGTCTTGTGCAGGTTGAGGTGGCACACGTCGGCGCCGATCGCCGCTGGGCTGGTCAGGCCGAGCTGGGCGTTCATGTTAGCGCCGTCCATGTACACCTGGCCGCCATGGGCGTGCACCGTGTCGCAGATGGCGCGGATGCCCTCCTCGAACACGCCGTGCGTGCTGGGATAGGTCACCATCAGGGCCGCGAGCCGGCCGGCATGCGCAGCGGCCTTCGCGGCGAGGTCGGCCAAATCCACGTTGCCGTCGCGGTCGCACCCCACCACCACCACGCGCAGCCCCGCCATCGCGGCGCTGGCCGGGTTGGTGCCGTGCGCGCTGGACGGGATCAGGCACACGTCGCGCGCCCCCTCCCCGCGCGCCGCGTGATAGGCGCGGATCGCCAGCAGCCCGGCGTACTCGCCCTGCGACCCGGCGTTCGGCTGCAGCGACACGGCGGCGAACCCGGTCGCGGCGCACAGCCACGCGGACAACCGGGCGATCATCTCATTATAGCCCGTGGTTTGCGACGCCGGGGCGAACGGATGCACGTCCGCGAAGCCCGGCAAGGTCACCGCCATCATCTCCGCCGTCGCGTTCAGCTTCATCGTGCACGAGCCGAGCGGAATCATGCTGCGGTTCAGCGCCACGTCGCGGTCCTCCAGCCGCTTCAGGTAGCGCAGCATCTCGTGCTCGGAATGGTGCGCGCTGAACACCGCGTGCGGCAGGATCGGCGAGGTCCGCAGCGACACCGCCGGGATGGACGGCGGCGCGTCCGATAGATCGGCGCCGAGCAGGGCCGCGAGCTGCGCCAGTTCCTCGGTCGTGACGGTCTCGTCCAGCGCGATCGCGACTCCGCCTTCCAGCGGACGCAGGTTGAACCCGGCCGCCTCGGCGCGCGCGAGCAGCCCGGCGGCGTCCGGCGTGTCGAGCGCGATCGTGTCGAACCAGCTGTCGTGCCGCAGCGTCAGCCCGGCGCGCACCGCTGCCCCCGCGAGCAGCCGCGCTTGCAGGTTGACCCGGCGGGCGATGCGCCGCACCCCCTCCGGCCCGTGCCAGACCGCGAACATCCCCGCCATCACCGCGAGCAGCACCTGGGCGGTGCAGATGTTGCTGGTCGCCTTCTCGCGCCGGATATGCTGTTCGCGGGTCTGCAGCGCCAAGCGCAACGCGGGTGCGCCCGACGCATCCTGGCTGACCCCGACCAACCGGCCCGGCATGGCGCGCTTGAACGCCTCGCGGGTGGCGAAGAACGCGGCGTGCGGGCCGCCAAACCCCATCGGCACACCGAAGCGCTGCGACGAGCCGACCACCACGTCCGCGCCCATCTCGCCGGGCGGCGTCAGGACGGCCAAGCTCAGCAGGTCGGCCGCGACCACCGCCAGCGCGCCCGCCTCGTGCGCCGCGGCGATCTCGGCGTGCAGGTCGCGCACGGCGCCGGTGGTGCCGGGATACTGCAGCACCAGCGCGAACGGCTGGGCCGCGCCGATGGCCGCGACATCGCCGGGCGACACGTCGACGATCGTCCAGCCCAGCGCGCCGGCGCGGGTGCCGAGCACGGCGCGGGTTTGCGGATGCACGTCGGCGCAGACGGCGATCGCGGTGGATTTCGACTTCGACACGCCGTGCGCCATCGCGACCGCCTCGGCCGCCGCGGTCGCTTCGTCCAGCAGCGAGGCGTTGGCGATCGGCATGGAGGTGAGGTCGCACACCATGGTCTGGAAGTTCAGCAGCGCCTCCAGCCGGCCCTGGGCGAGCTCCGCCTGGTACGGCGTGTAGGCGGTGTACCAGCCCGGGTTCTCCAGCACGTTGCGGAGGATGACCGGCGGCGTGTGGGTGCCGTGGTAGCCCTGGCCGATCAACGAGCGCACCGGGCGGTTGCGGGCGGCGAGGCCCCGCAGCTCGGCGATGACGGCCGCCTCGCCGATGGCGCCGGGCAGCCCCGCCATGCCGGCGATGCGGATGCCACCGGGCACGGTCTGCGCCGTCAGTTCGTCCAGGGACGCGGCCCCGACCGCGTGCAGCATGGCGGCGATGTCGGCCTCGCCGGGGGCGATGTGGCGGGCGGCGAAGGCATCGTCGAGGGCGGCGAGTTCGGCCAAATGGTCCATCAGGCGGCCTCCACCAGCGCGTCGTAGGCCGCTTGGTCCAGCAGCCCGTCGAACGCGGCGGCGTCGGCCAGCGCTAGGCGGAAGAACCAGCCCTCGCCCGCCGGGTCGCGGTTGACGAGCGCCGGGTCCTCGGCGAGCGCCGGGTTCACCTCCGTCACGCGGCCGCCGAGCGGCGCGTACACGTCGGACGCCGCCTTGACGCTCTCGACCACGGCGACGGCCTCGGCCTCGGCGACTTCGCGGCCCGGCTCCGGCAACTCGACGAACACCAGGTCGCCCAGCGCCTGCTGCGCGTGGTCGGTGATCCCCACCGTGGCGATGCCGCCATCGAGCCGGACCCACTCGTGGTCCTTAGTGAAGCGCGTCTCGGTCATGGCTGATCCTTCAACGGACGTAGCGGTGGGGGACGAACGGGAGCGGCACGACCCGGGCGGGCAGCGCGTTGCCGCGCACCATCAGGGTCAGCGCCGTGCCCTCGGCGGCGAGGTCGCGGCGCACGTAGCCCATCGCGATCGGCGCGCCGACCGTGGGGCCGAACCCGCCGGAGGTGACGCTGCCGGCCGCGGTGCCGTCGTGGGCGGCGATGGTCGTCCCGGCGCGCGCGGGGGCGCGGCCGTCCGGGCGCAGGCCGACGCGCAGCCGGGTCGGGCCGTGCTCCAGCTGGTCGCGGATGGCGACGCCGCCGGGAAAGTCCCAGTCCTGCCGGCGGCGCTTGGCGACCGTCCAGGACAGGTTCGCCTCGACCGGGCTGGTCAGCTCGTCGATGTCCTGGCCGTATAGGCACAGCCCGGCTTCCAGGCGCAGGCTGTCGCGCGCGCCCAGCCCGGCGGGCGCGACCTCCGGTTCCGCCAGCAGCCGCTCGGCGAATGCCTCGGCCCGGTCGCCGGGGAGCGAGATCTCGAAGCCGTCCTCCCCGGTGTAGCCGCTGCGGGAGACCCAGGCCGGCACGCCGTCGATCGTCAGCGCGGCCACTCCCATGAACGGCAACGCGGCCGCCTCGGGCGACAGGCGGGCCATGACCGCGGCCGCCGCCGGGCCTTGCAACGCCAGCAGGGCGCGGTCGGCGTGCTCCTCCATGTCGAGGGCGGCGAACCGCACGCCCAGCGCTTCGGCGTCGGCCAGCTTGCGGCTGGCGTTGACGACGACGAGCAGCCGGTCGCCGTAGTTGGCCACCATCACATCGTCCAGGATGCCCCCGGCCTCGTCCAGCAGAAGGGTGTAGCGCTGCCGGTGCGGCTGGATGCCGAGCATGTCGCCGGGCACCAGCTGTTCCAAGGCGGCGGCCGGGGCATCGCCGCGAAGGCTGATCTGCCCCATGTGCGAGACGTCGAACAGCGCGGCCTGGCTGCGGCAGTGCAGGTGCTCGGCCATGACGCCGGTGGGATACTGCAGCGGCAGGCGGTAGCCGGCGAACGGCACCATCTGCGCGCCAAGCCGGCGATGCAGCGCGTCGAGCGGCGTGGCCAGCAGCGCGTCGGACTCAGGAAGGAACTCGGGCAAAGGGGCAGGCTCCGTACCAAGGTCGCCCGCCAGCGTCATGCCGGCAGGAGCGACCCCCCTCTGTCACGGAACCTGAGAGATTCCGGCCCCGCTTGAACGGGATGCCGTTACTCCGTCGGTGCAGCCCCAGCGGAGGGCCGGCTTTCCAGAGGTCCTGCTCCCGACCGGTCCTGGATGCCTGAGCGTTTCCGGGGGCCGGTTGCGCCTTCGGCGACAAGGCGTAGCGCCTTGCGCTCTCCCGATCGGGTTGTTCGGACGTCCCGTTATGGACGAGGCGGACGCTGGAACGCAACGCCTTTCGATCCCCCAGCCCGCGGTGGCTGGGCGGGGCGCGGGCTGGCCGTGCGACGCAGGGTTATTGTCGATCGGTATGTCGTTGCTGTGACGACGTTCACAGTGCTTGGGAGCCGGCCCAGTTATTGTCCAGTGGTCCCGCAATTGAACCGGGCGCGCATCAGGGAGGCACCCGTGGCCAGTCACGGCAGCAGCAATCGAGGTCTGGACGCGGGCGCGATGCCCGGCGTCGCGTTCGGGCGATTCGGCAAGATGTTCGACCTGCCGCCAGCCGCCAAAGCACCCGACGCAGCGCTCGAAGCGCTCGCCACGGCGATGATCAAGCGGGACGTCGGCAAGCCGATCACGGTCGCCGAACCGGTGGACGAGAATCCCGCGATCCCCGCGGGATACACCTATTTCGGCCAATTCATCGACCACGACATCACCTTCGACCCGACCCCCCTCGGCGCGTTCGACAACGATGTCGATGGCTTGGTCGATTTCCGCTCGCCGGCGCTCGACCTCGACTCGATGTACGGCCGCGGGCCGGACGACCAGCCCTACCTCTACGAAGGCGGGCTGCGGCTGCGCGTCGGGCGCGCGATGCAGGCCGCCGACGCCCCGGTCGGCACCCGCGCCGACCTGTTCCGCTTGCAGGACGGCGGCACGCTGCCGGGTGGGTTCGGCACGCCGCTGCTCGGCGACAAGCGCAACGACGAGAACAAGATCGTCAGCCAGGTTCACGGCGCGTTCATCGCATTCCACAACAAGGTCGTGGACGATCAGGACCTCATCGCGGCATTCGGCGGCGACTTCGCCGATCCGGTGGCCCGCTTCCGCGCCGCCGCCAGATGCGTGCGCTGGCACTACCAGTGGGTGGTCGTGCACGACTACCTCAACCGTATCTGCGAGCCTGGCATGGTGGCCGAGGTGCTGAACGCCGGCGGCACGCCGCGCCTGCTGAACTACGTGAAGCAGGAAGCGCCGTACGCCTACATGCCCGTCGAGTTCTCCGGCGCCGCGTTCCGGTTCGGCCATTCCATGGTGCGCCCGGGCTACGCGCTCAACTTCCTCGTCGGCACCGACCCGGCGGCGGCGCCCAATCGCATACCGACCTTCACCAAGGATGCCGATCCGCTGAAGAACCTCAACGGGTTTCCCGGCACCCTCCCCGACCAGTGGGGCCTGGACTGGGGCTACTTCCTGGATGGCGACCTGCCGGCCAACGCCGGGCCCGGCTTCCAGGTCCCGCAGAAATCATACCGGATCGACGCCAACCTGGTCAGCCCGCTGCAGGACCTGCCGGAGTTCCGTGGCGCGATGCCCGACATCGTCCGCAACCTGGCGTTCCGCAACCTCCGTCGCGGCCAGATGCTGGGATTGCCCTCCGGCCAGGCGGTCGCCACGCGCCTGGGCATCAAGCCGCTCCCGGACGACATCCTGTGGGACGCGGGCTCCCGCCTGCTGGCCGAGGCGCCGCCGCCGGGCGACTCCGCGGCCGACCTGAAGACGACGCGCGACAACCGGGCGGCCGTGCGCGCGGCCTGGGTGGACGGCGGCCTCAAGGTATTCGAGCGCAACGCGCCGCTGTGGTACTACATCTTGCGGGAGGCCGAGCACTACGGCGTGACCGCGCAGCCCGACGACCCGGCGCGCGCCTTCGGCGGCCAGCACCTCGGCCCCGTCGGCAGCCGGATCGTGGCCGAGACGCTGATCGGGCTGCTGCACTACGACCGGGGGTCGATGCTGCACGCGCAGCCGCCGTTCAAGCCGCACGCGAAGGTGACGGGCGGCCGGGAGCTGACCCTGTCCCGGATCGTGGAGTTCGCGCTGTCATGAACGCCATCGCCAAGACGCTACATCGCCAGGCTCACCGTCGGCTCGATCCTGGCGACGCTGTTCGTGGCGACCCTGGCTGCCTACGTGTTCGCGGGAAACCTGGTCATCACCCGGATCGCCGGCCTCAACGGCCAGTACGCGGCACTGGACACGGCCGTTGAGACGGCGAAGCCGGCTGATGGCGAGTGCCGCCGGCTGTGCGAGGTTGGGGGGCGGACGCAGGTTTCCCCGAGCCCGCGCGTGATGCACCTGTGCGATGCCCAGTTCGACTTGGGCCGCCAGCTACGGGACGGTTACCGGGACCTGAACCGCTGGGCCGGCCTTGGCGTGCTGTCGGGCCTGGCCATCGGGTTCTTCCTCTCGCCGACCCCGACGGCTGCGCAAGGCGCGGCGGGCGTGGGCATGGTCGTCAACCTGACCGCCCCCGCGCTCGGTTTCATCGCGGGCCACGCGGTGGACGTGCTGTTTCTCAAGACAATGGCCTCACCGGGCGCCGCGCTGGCGGTTGAACGCGAGCTGGTCGGGCGTTAGCTGGAACCCGACCAGGACGCTGTAGGCGGCGCCCGACTTCTCCTTCGTCACCGGCAGCACCAATTCCACCTCGTCGCCCCGCAAGCGCACCCGGTCGGTGTTGCGGGCGAACGACGCGTTGAGCGTGTAGGGCTGCTTGGCCAACACGGTGTCGCCGTCCGACACGGCGACGAAGTACTGCACGTCGATCGCGGAACCCGGCAACGCCGGGCCCCGCATGAGATCCAGGCTGACCGAAATCGTCGTGCGCAGGTGCTCCCGGTCGTCCAGCGCGCATTTGCCGGACAGCCCTGTGATCCGCCCGTCAACGACCATATCGGTGAGGTCGTGCCCGACGCTGCGGAACTGCGTGAGATCGGCCGCGTCGGCCAGGATCGCAGTCTTTGGGCAGGCTGGAGGAAATCTCTCGGATGGGTCGAGCGAGGTGCACGACGCCAGGCCTGCCACGACCGGCAGGGCCGCGACGGCGCGGAGGATGAAGGCGGGCGGGGACATCAGGAACTCCGGAGGGGATGCTATGCCGGTCGAGTTGTGGCAAGTGACGCGCGGCCGCATAGTGCGCGCCGCAGCCGAGGCGGACAACATGGACCAAAAACCTCATCTGCGCGTCCTCCTTTCCGGACCGCGCGGCTTCTGCGCCGGCGTGGACCGTGCGATCCGCGTGGTCGAGGAGTCGATCCGCAGGTTCGGCGCGCCCGTCTACGTGCGCCACGAAATCGTCCACAACCGCACCGTGGTGGAGGCGCTGGAGGCCCAGGGCGCCGTGTTCGTCGAGGAGCTGGACGAGGTGCCCGCCGACGCGCCCGTGGTGTTCTCGGCCCACGGCGTGCCGAAATCCGTGCCGCTGGAGGCGCAGCGCCGCAACCTGGTGTACCTCGACGCGACCTGCCCCCTCGTCAGCAAGGTCCACCGCGAGGCCGAGCGCCACTACGCCCAGGGCGGCCCGGACAGCCGCCACATCCTGATGATCGGCCATGCCGGCCATCCCGAGGTGGTCGGCACCATGGGCCAACTGCCGCCGGGCGCGGTGACGCTCGTGCAGGACGCCGACGAGGCGCGTGTCGTGCAGCCAGCCGACGCCGCCAACCTCGCGTTCATCACCCAGACCACGTTATCGGTGGACGACACCGCCGAGATCGTGGCCGTGCTGCGCGACCGCTTCCCCTCGATCGAGGGGCCCAAGCGCGAGGACATCTGCTACGCGACCACCAACCGGCAGGCGGCGGTAAAGGCGGTGGCGGCGGATTGCGACCTGGTGATCGTCATCGGCAGCCCGAATTCCAGCAACTCGCAGCGGCTGCGCGAAGTGGCGGAACGGGCCGGCGCGGGCCGGGCGATCCTGGTGCCCCGGGCGCGCGACCTGGACTGGTCGGCGATGGACGGGGTGCGCACGCTCGGCTTGAGCGCGGGGGCGTCGGCGCCGGAAGCGCTCGTGCAGGAGATGCTGGAGCATCTGTCGGAACGCTACTCGCTCGGGATCGAGGAGCGGCGCGTGACCGAGGAAGACGTCATCTTCAAGTTGCCCGCGCCGCTGTCCTGACGCCGGGCCGCGCGATGGCCGTCTACACCGAGGTGACCGACGAGGCGCTGGCGAGCTTCCTCGAAAGCTACGACATCGGCTCCGTCGTCGCGTTCCGCGGCATCGCCGAGGGGGTCGAGAACAGCAACTTCTCGCTCCGCACCACCGCAGGCGACTTCATCCTGACCCTATACGAGCGACGGGTGGATCCGGCGGAATTGCCCTGGTTCCTCGGTTTGATGGAGCATTTGGCGGCGCGCGGGATCACCTGCCCGCAGCCGGTGCATGGCCGCGACGGGCAGGCGTTGCGCCACCTCGCCGGCCGGCCGGTTTGCATCACCACCTTCCTGCCCGGCGTGTGGCCGCGCCGGGTGCGGCCCGCGCACTGCGCCCCGGTTGGCGCGGCCCTCGGCGCACTGCACTTGGCCGGGCACGGCTATGCTCCGGTCCGCCCCAACGCCCTCGGCCCCTCCGGTTGGCAGCCGCTGCTCGACCGCTGCCTGAGTCACGCCGACGAGGTCCTGCCGGGCCTGGCGGGCGAATTGTCGGCAGCACTCGCCCGCATCCTGGCCGCCTGGCCCAGCGACCTGCCGCGCGGGCACATCCACGCCGACCTGTTCCCCGACAACGTGTTCTTCCTCGACGGCCGCCTCTCGGGCCTGATCGACTTCTACTTCGCCGCCACCGACCTGCTGGCCTACGACGTCGCGGTGTGCCTGAACGCCTGGTGCTTCGAGCCGGACTACGCCTTCAACGTCACCAAGGCCCGTGCCCTGCTGCGCGCCTACGACGCGGCCCGCGCGCTGGCGCTGGCGGAGCGGGAGGCGCTACCGGTGCTGTGCCAGGGCGCCGCGATCCGGTTTCTGCTGACCCGGCTGTTCGACTGGGTGAACACCCCGCCCGGCGCGATGGTGACGCGCAAGGACCCGTTGGAGTATCTCCGCCGCCTCCGCTTCCACCTGGCTGCCCGGACCGCCGACGCCTATGGGCTCTGAGCCGCCTGATGACCTTGATCGGAAAGTGGAAATCTGGACCGATGGCGGCTGCAAGCCCAACCCCGGCCCGGGCGGCTGGGCGGCCATCCTGCGCTTCGGCGGCACCGAGCGGGAGCTGACGGGCGCCGACCCGGCCACCACCAACAACCGCATGGAACTGACCGCCGCCGCCGCCGCGCTGGAGGCGTTGTCGCGCCCCTGCCGCGTGGTGGTGCACACCGACAGCGAGTACGTCCGCAACGGCGTCACCCGCTGGTCCACCGGTTGGGTCCGCCGCAACTGGCGCAACGCGGCCGGCGACCCGGTGGCGAACATGGATCTCTGGCGGCGGCTGCTGGACGCGGCCAAGCAGCATGAGATCGAGTGGAAATGGGTCCGTGGCCACGCCGGCGACGTGATGAACGAGCGTGCCGACGTGCTGGCGACGGCGGCGCGGGAGGCGGCCGGGCGGTGACGCCGCGGGTCGCACCAAGTTGCCGCGAACCGGCCTACGCCCCGCGCCGGTCCACCACCCGCCGCACCTTCCCCACCGACCGCTCCAGCGTCCCCGGCGGCGCCACCACCACGCGCGCCGACACGCCGACCGTACTCTTGATGCGGTGCGCTGCCGCAGCCGCTTCGCCCGGCAGCCCGGCGCCGTCCCAGGCCTCCACCCGCGCCTCGGCGTGGACCGTCATCACGTCCATCCGGCCCTCGCGTGTCAGCTCGATCTGGAAATGCCCGGCGCACCACGGCGTCGCCAGCAGCGCCTCCTCGATCTGCGTCGGGAACACGTTCACCCCGCGCAGGACGATCATGTCGTCGGACCGCCCCACCACCTTCTCCATCCGCCGCATCCCCGGCCGCGCCGTGCCCGGCAGCAGGCGCGACAGGTCGCGGGTGCGGTAGCGCACGATCGGCGTGGCCTGCTTCGTCAGCGACGTGAACACCAGCTCGCCCGCCGCGCCGTCCGGCAGCACCGCGCCGGTCGCCGGGTCGATGATCTCGGGCAGGAACTGGTCCTCCCACACGTGCAGGCCGTCCTTGGTCTCGAGGCACTCCTGGGACACGCCGGGGCCGATCACTTCCGACAGGCCGTAGATGTCGACCGCGTCGAGGCCGAACGCGTCCTCGATCTCGGCGCGCATCGCGTTGGTCCAGGGCTCGGCGCCGAAGATGCCGATGCGCAGCGAGGACGCGCGGGGGTCGAGGCCCTGGCGGCGGAACTCGTCCAGCAGCGCCAGCATGTACGACGGCGTGACGGTGATGATCTGCGGGCGGAAATCGGCAATGAGCCGCACCTGCCGCTCCGTCATGCCGCCGCTGACGGGTATGACGGTGCAGCCCAGCCGTTCGGCCCCGGCGTGGATGCCGAGGCCGCCGGTGAACAGCCCGTAGCCGTAGGCGTTGTGCAGCCGCATCCCGGGCCGCCCGCCAGCCGCCCGGATCGACCGCGCGACCACCCCGGCCCACATGCCGAGGTCGTCCCGCGTGTAGCCGACCACGACCGGCTTGCCCGTGGTGCCGGACGAGGCGTGGAGGCGCGCGACCTGCTCCATCGGCACCGCGAACATGCCGAACGGGTAGGCGTCGCGCAGGTCGGCCTTGGTGGTGAACGGGAACAGCGCGAGGTCGTCCAGCCGCTGGAAGTCGGACGGGTGCACCCCGGCGGCGTCGAACTTGGCTCGGATCGCGGCCACGTTGTCGTAGGCGTGCTGCAGGGTCCAGGCGAGCCGCTCCCGTTGCAGCTCCCGCACCTCGTCGCGGGAGGCCCGCTCGATCGGGTCAAGCATCGGTCGCCTCCACGGGCAGCACCGCGCCGCCGGACGCGCGCGAATGGCCCCGCAATTGCGCGACCACCTCGCCCGCCGCCGTCGCCACCTCGACGTCGTACAGGCCGGACCGCTTGGCGCGCGCGACCTCCCGCGCGGTGGCGACGAGGCGGTCGCCCTGCCGCGCCGGGCGCAGGAAGGCGATGCTGCAGTGCTCGGCGACGTGGCGTTCGTTGGCGGAGTTGCACGCGAACGCGAAGGCGCTGTCGGCGAGGGTGAAGATGAAGCCGCCGTGGCAGATGCCGTGGCCGTTCACCATGGCCGCGCCCACCACCATCGACAGCACGGCGCGGCCAGGCCCGACCTCGTCCAGCGACAACCCGAGGCCCTGGCTCGCCCGGTCCTGCGCCCACATCGCCTCGGCGCAGCGCCGGGCCAAGTCCGTCATGCCGGGCCGCTCATCCGGCCCGGCCCGTGAACGACGGCGTGCGCTTCTCGTGGAAGGCGCGCACGCCCTCGGCGAAGTCCGGCGTGGCGCCGAGCTGGCGCTGCAGGTCGCGCTCCAGGTCGAGCTGGGCGTCCAGCGTGTTCGCCGCCGACGCCGCCAAGGCGCGCTTGGCCAGCGCCAGGGCCTGGGTGGGCTGCGTCGCCAGCCGGGCCGCCAGCGCCTCCGCCTCGGGCATCAGCCGGTCGTCGTCCACCGCGCGCCAGATCAGGCCCCACGCCTCGGCGGTCTCGGCCGGGAGCGGCTCGGCGAGCAGGGCCAGGCCGCGCGCCCGCGCTTCCCCGACCAGGCGGGGCAGGAAGAACGTGCCGCCCACGTCCGGCAGCAGGCCGATGCGCGCGAACGCCTGGATGAAGCGGGCGCCGCGCCCGGCCAGCACGATGTCGCAGGCCAGCGCCAGGTTGGCTCCCGCACCCGCCGCCACGCCATTGACCGCGCACACGACCGGGAGCGGCAGCGCCCGCAGCCGGCGGATCAGCGGGTTGTAGAACCGGTCGAGCATGGCGCCGAGGTCGGCGTCCGGCCCCGTCGCCATCGGGTCGTTGAGGTCCTGACCGGCGCAGAAGCCGCGTCCCGCGCCGGTTAGCAGCAGCGCGCGGCACGTCGGGTCGGACTCGGCGTCGTCCAGCGCCGCGCTGAGCGCCAGGTGCATGGCTTCGGTGAGCGAGTTCATCCGATCGGGCCGGTTCAGCACCAGCGTACGCCAGCCCTCGTGCAGTTCGACGCGGACCAGCTTTTCCATGCTTCCCCCTCGGACGCCCCGGCTTGTGTTCGGGCCGGGCTGGGTGGAAGACTCGCGGCCAACCGATCAGGCTGTCAACATCAGTCTGCCCATCAAAGGGAAACACGCCATGCCGGAAGCCTACATCTGCGATTTCGTCCGCACCCCCATCGGCCGCTTCGGCGGCGCGCTGAAGGACGTGCGTGCCGACGACCTCGCCGCCATCCCGATCCGGGTGCTGCACGAACGCAACCCCGGCGTGGACTGGGACGCGGTGGACGACTGCTACGTCGGCTGCGCCAACCAGGCCGGCGAGGACAACCGCAACGTCGCGCGCATGGCCCTCCTGCTGGCGGGTCTGCCGGATGTCGTGCCCGGCGCCACCGTCAACCGCCTCTGCGGCTCCGGCCTGGACGCGGTCGGCACCGCCGCGCGCGCCATCCGCGCCGGCGACGCCGAGCTGATGATCGCGGGCGGCGTCGAGAGCATGACGCGCGCGCCGTTCGTCATGGGCAAGGCGACGGAGGCGTTCTCCCGCACCGCCGAAATCTTCGACACCACCATCGGCTGGCGCTTCGTCAACCCGGTGCTGAAGGCGCAGTACGGCGTCGATTCCATGCCGGAAACAGCGGAGAACGTGGCACAGGAGTTCCAGGTGTCCCGCGCCGACCAGGACGCGTTCGCGCTGCGCAGCCAGCAACGGGCCGCCGCCGCCCAGGCGAGCGGCTTCTTCGCGCGGGAGATCACCCCGGTGACGATCCCGGGCCGCAAGGGCGACACCGTCGTGGACCGCGACGAGCACCCGCGCGAGACCTCGCTGGAGGCGCTGGCCAAGCTCAAGACGCCGTTCCGCCGCGAGGGCGGCAGCGTGACGGCGGGCAATGCGTCCGGCGTGAACGACGGCGCCGCCGCGCTGCTCATCGCGTCGGAGGCGGCGGCGCGGCGGCACGGCCTGACGCCGCGCGCCCGGGTGGTGGCGATGGCGACCGCCGGGGTGGCGCCGCGGATCATGGGCATGGGCCCCCTGCCCGCCACCTTGAAGCTGCTGGACCGGCTCGGGATGCAGCTCGCCGACGTCGACCTGATCGAGCTGAACGAGGCGTTCGCGGCGCAGGGCCTGGCGGTCATGCGGCAATTGGGGCTGCCGGACGCCGCCGGGCACGTGAACCCGCATGGCGGCGGCATCGCGCTCGGCCATCCGCTGGGCATGTCGGGCGCGCGCCTGGCGCTGACGGCGGTGAACGCGCTGGAGACGCTCGGGCAGAAGCGCGCGGTGGCGACGATGTGCATCGGCGTCGGCCAGGGCATCGCGGCGCTGATCGAGCGTGTGTAGCGTCCAAGGCTTGCACGCCGGGTGCGAAGCCCATAGACACCGCGGTCTGAGGACGGGATGGGCGCGTAGCTCAGCGGTAGAGCATCGCCTTCACACGGCGGGGGTCACAGGTTCAATCCCTGTCGCGCCCACCATCCCCTCGTTACGGCGGGTCCCATGCTGATCTACCACATCGTCACGTCCTCGGCCTGGAGCGACGCGCGGGCTGCCGGCGTGCATGCGCCGCCGTCGCTGGCCGCGGACGGGTTCCTGCACTGCTGCCGCGAGAGCCAGGTCGGCTTCGTGGCGCGCCGCTTCTTCGCCGGGCAGGACGGCCTGCTGCTGCTCGGCATCGACCCGGCCGCCACCGGCGCCACCCTGCGCTGGGAGCGCAGCGAACCCGGCCAGGACAGCTTCCCGCATTTGTTCGGCCCGCTGCCCGTCGGCGCCGTCCGCAGCGTCGCACCGTTGGAGCTGCCCGCCATATGATACCCGTCGCATGATGATCGCGATCGTCCCCGTGACGCCGTTCCAGCAGAACTGCAGCCTGGTGTGGGACCAGGCGAGCGGCCATGGCAGCGTCGTCGATCCCGGCGGCGATGTGCCGCGCATCCTGGCCGAGGCCGCCCGGCTCAACATAACGGTCGACAGCATCGTGCTGACCCACGGCCACATCGACCACGCCGGCGGCGCCGCGGAGCTGCAGGAGGCCCTGCGCGCCCGGGCGGGCACCACCGACGGCGTGCCGATCATCGGACCCGACGCACGCGACCGCTTCCTGCTGCAATCGCTCGTCACCCAGGGGGCGGCGTTCGGCATCGCGGCCCGCGACGTGCTGCCCGACCGCTGGCTGAGCGAAGGCGACGCCATCCCGCTCGCAGGCGCCACGTTCGACATCCTGCACTGCCCCGGCCACACGCCCGGCAGCGTCGTGCTGGTCAACCGCGCGGCCCGGTTCGCCCTGGTCGGCGACGTGCTGTTCCGCGGCTCGGTCGGCCGGACCGACTTCCCCTACGGCGACGGCGCGGCGCTGGTGGAGGCGATCACCACGAAGCTGCTGCCGCTCGGCGACGACATGCAGTTCATCTGCGGCCACGGCCCCGGGTCGACGATCGGGTTGGAGCGGCGCACCAACCCCTACCTGACGGCATGACCAGGGACACCAGCGTCTACCTGGACGCTGTCCGCTTCGCCGCCGCCGTCGCGGTGCTGCTGAGCCACGCCGAGGATGGCTGGGTGCCGGGCCTGCTGCCGGGCGTCTCGCACCTTGGCCCGGCGGCGGTCGCGGTGTTCTTCGTGCTGAGCGGCTTCGTCATCGGCTACGCGGTCGACGCCCGGGAGCGCGACGCCGCCAGCTACGCCGTCAACCGCGCCGCCCGGCTGTATTCCGTGGTCGTGCCCTGCCTGCTGCTGACGGTGGCGCTGGACACGCTGGGGCGTCATCTCGGGCTGGCGGCCTACCAGCTCGACTGGACGCGGCACTTCGGTTCCGCCCGCGAACCGCTGGACGCCGCGATCTCCCTGCTGTTCGTCAACGAGGCCTGGGGCTGGGGCCTGGTGCCCGGCAGCAACGTGCCGTTCTGGTCGCTGGGCTTCGAAGTGCCGTACTACGCCGTGTTCGGCCTGGCCGTGTTCCTGCCGGGCGCGTGGGGATGGGCCGCCGCCGGGCTGGTGCTGCTGGCCGCCGGGCCGATGGTGGCCGCGATGTTCCCGCTCTGGCTGCTGGGGTGGGGCACCTACCGGCTCGGCCAGCGCGCCCCGCTCGGGCGTGGCGCCGCGCGGGCGCTCTGGTGCGGCGCCGCCATCCTGTGGCTCGGTTCCGAGGCGGTTCGATGGCACTTCCACATAGGCTGGGATGGACCGATCCGGCGGGGCTGGAGCCTGCTGTGGCACTCGTACGTCGCGGGCGTGCCGTTCGCGGCCAGCATCCTCGCCGTCCGTCACGCGGGCGTGTCGCTCGGCGCGGTCGCCCGGCCGGTGCGGTGGTGCGCGGGCGCCACCTTCACGGTGTACCTGCTGCACTACCCGGTCGGCTTCTTCCTCAACGCCGTCGTCCCAGCCGGATGGCCGCCGTGGGGGCGCTGGGCCGCCATCGTCCTGGCAACCCTGCTGATCGCCTTCGCCGTCGCCAGCGTGTCCGAGCGGCGCAAGGCGGCGTGGCGGCGCGCCATCCTCCGCGGCTCGGCCTGGCTTCGCACCCGGCGGCGCGCGCCCGCAGCGCTCGGGTCGCCGTGAGCGCCCTCGCCATCCCCGACGGCTTCCCGGTCCCCGGCGTCATCCCTGATCTCGCGGACGCCGACACCATGTTCGACGGCAGTTCCGGGCACTACCTCGCCGTCGGCGTGTCGGCCCTCCACGTAATCGAGGCGGCCTTCCTCGACGCCCCGCCGCCGCGCCGCATCCTCGATCTGCCGTGCGGCTTCGGCCGGGTGACCCGGATGCTGCGCGCCCGGTACCCGTCGGCCGACATCACGGTGTGCGACCTCGACCGCGCCGGCGTCGATTTCACGGCGTCCTGTTTCGGCGCACGCGGGGTGTATTCCGAGCCGGATTTCCGCGACCTCCAGCTCGGGACCGTGTTCGACCTTATCTGGGTCGGTTCGCTGCTGACCCACCTGCCCGAGCACCAGACGCGCCAGTTCCTCGATTTCGCCGTCCGCCACATGGGGCCGGGCTCCCGCCTGATCGTCACCAGTCACGGCGGCTTCGTGGCGGGCCGGCTGCGGGAATGGACGTATGGGCTGACGACGGCGGCCGCGCGCGGCCTGCTGGCGGAGTTCCGGATGGCGGGGTACGGCTTTCGCGGCTACTCGGGCGGCGAGCGCTACGGCATCTCGCTCGCCTCGCGGTCGTGGTTCGAGCATGCGCTCGCCGGCGGCCCGCTGTGCCTCCAGTCCTACCAGGAGCGGGGCTGGGACGACCACCAGGACACGCTGGTGCTGCGCCGGCGCATGCCGGCCGCGTCGTGGCGGACGGCACTCGGACGCTTGCGGCGGCGGGACACGCCGGCGTGGTTCGACCGGCCCGGGCCGGTCACGACCCCGCTTCCCGCGGCCGAGCAAGCGACGCGCGACGAGATGACGGTCACGGGCTTCGACGAAGCATGGTACGTCGCGACCTTCGCCGACGTCGCGACGGCGCTCGGCGACATGGTTTTCGCCTCCGGCCTGAGCCACTACCTGCAATACGGCTGGGCAGAGGATCGGCCGTTCTGCGATCCAGCCCTGACCTTCGACGTCCGCGAGCAGCCCAACCGCGGCGCATACTGCCGAGATCGCGTCAGCAACGGGCCGCGCGGTGGCGGATAAGTCGTTTCGGACCGTTCAACTTTCCAAGATGGGCTTAGAACCACCCGAAGGACAACATTTGAGGGAGTGCCAGGGCCGAGGCACCGCCAGAAGCATCGGCATGACCGCACCCCCTTCCGACACGCTGATGGACAAGGTGGCGGAGGCGCAGGCGCGGCGCGACCGGGCGCGGCTGATCGCAGCCCATCGCGAGTTGCTCGGCTTGCGGCGTCGCGTGGAGGAACTCGAGCGCGGTCCGTTCCGCCGCATCCTGGACCCCGCGCGCCAACTGGTTCAGGCTGTGGCGCCTGCCCTCCGCGCCCGTCGGAACGATCCGCGCAAGCCTGGCTTGGTAGCTGCCCGTCCGGCCGAGCCGCGCCCCGCGCCGCGCGGACGGGCGCTGGTGATCGATCACGCCTGGCCGCAACCGGACCGCGACGCCGGGTCGGTGGAGATCGTCAACTTGATGAGGGCGCTGGACCGGCTCGGCTTCGACGCCGTCCTGGCGGCGTCGCGTGAGCACGACGCCGTCTCCGCCGCGCGCGACGACCTGGTCCGGAGCGGCATACGCTGCCTCGGGCCGGACGACGCTCCCTCCGTCGAGGCGTTCCTGCGCGAACAGGGCCAATCCCTGGACCTCTGCGTGCTCTGCCGCGTGTTCTGCGGCGGCGAGTTCCTCGAGGAGGTGCAGCGGTCCTGCCCGGCCGCCAGGGTCGTCTTCAATTCGATCGACCTGAACTTCCTGCGGGAGGAACGCAAGGCGCTGCTGCTCGGCGATCCGGAATGGCTGGAGATCGCCCGCCGGGCGAGGCTGCGCGAGGACCACCTCATCCGCAGCAGCGATGCCACCATGGTCGTGTCCGCCGCCGAGCTCGGCCTGCTGGCCCAGGCCACCCCGGAGGCGCTGGTGGTGCACATGCCGCTGGGCCGCCCCGTCCAACCCCCGGTCGCGTCGTGGGAGCAGCGGCGGGGGATCGGCTTCATCGGCGGCTTCACCCACGCGCCCAACGCCGACGCGGTGCGGTATTTCCTCGCCGAAGTGTGGCCGCTCGTCGTGCGCGACCTGCCGGATTGCTCGCTGAGCCTGGTGGGCGAAGGCATGCCGCCGGATTTGCTCGATGGCTGTCCCGGCCAGGTATGCGTGCGCGGCCACGTGCCGGATGTCGGGCCATGGTTCGAATCGCTGCGCCTGACGGTGGCGCCGCTGCGGTTCGGCGCCGGGGCCAAGGGCAAGGTCGCCTCCAGCCTGGCCGCAGGGGTTCCGTGCATCGCGACCCCGGTCGCGGCCGAAGGGATGGGGCTGGACGATTCGGCGGGAGTCATGGTGGCCGACACCCCCGCCGCCTTCTCCGAGGCGGTCCACACCGCCTACACCGACCCGGCGCTGTGGCGGTCGCTTTCCGCCCACGGCCTCGCCTACGCCGAGCACACCCTGTCGCTCGCCGGCTGGCGGTCCCGCCTGGACGGGATGCTGAAGCAGATCGGGCTGTAGCCCACGCAGCGGATCGACGGAGGCCACGCCATCATCGCACCCCAAACGGCGAGCTGGGCGCGCAGCCTCGCCGTCGCGGTCGGCCTCTGGCTCGCCAGCCGGCTCATGCTCGCCTGCATCGGCGCGTTCGCGTACGGGGCGGACGGCCGTCCGATCCCTTGGGTCGGGCTTTGGATGCAGTGGGACGCCAACTACTACCTGAGCATCCTCACGCACGGCTACCGCGAGCCCACGGTGGTCACCGGGCTCGAAACCGGGCAATCGAACCTGAACTTCTTCCCATTGCTGCCGATCGGCGGCTGGCTTGTTGCCCGGTTCGTGGCGTCGCCGGTCCTGGCGGGACTGCTGTTCGCCAACGGTTGCCTGGTGGCCGCCGCCGTCGGCCTGCACCGCGTGGCGGGGCGGCGTTTCGGCGCCGAGGCGGCGGACTGGTCGGTCGTCTCGCTGATGGCGTTGCCGGGATCGTTCGCATTGTCGGGCTTCATGGCCGAAGCGCTGTTCCTCGCCGTCTCCGTATGGTCGTTCCACCTGTTCGCCACCGGGCGCCCGGGAGCGGCGTCCGGGCTCGGGTCGCTCCTATCCGTCACCCGGCTGACCGGCGTGGCCCTGGCCGCCGGCTTCGCGCTGGATTGGCTCGTGCGGCGCATCCGGCGCGGGCCGGCGGACTATGCCGCGCTGTTCGCGATCTGCCTCATGCCGCTGCCGCTGCTGGGCTTCATGGCGTACATGGACTGGCTCACCGGCGACGGATTGGCGTTCCTGCACAGCCAACTCGGCTTCTGGCAGCACCGGCTGGACATGCCGCTCGGCAACTTCTTCTTGTTCCTGTCGAGCGAACAGCCGCGGTTGGTCGTGCAGTCGATCATCGGCCTGGCGCTGCTGCTCTGCCTGCTGGGGTCGGCGCGCCGCTTCACGGCGGGCGAGCTGCTGTTCGTCGGCCTGAACGTCGTCAGCTTCGCCTCGTCCGTATCGGCCAGCCCGTCGTTGCTCCGCTACATGATCTCCCTGTATCCCCTGCACCTGGCGCTCGGCCAGCTCGGCGCGCGCCACCTGGCGGTCCGCGTCCTGATCGTGGTCCTGACGCTGGTGAATGGCGCGATGATGACCTACTGGGCTCGGGGCTATGACCTCTATATCTGAAGTCCTGGCCCGCGGCCTCGATCGCGGACGGGAGCGGGCCGCCTTAGCCGGATGCGCAGCGCTCATTGTCTGCTATGCCGCGGCCCTGGGCTGGCTGCAGCTCACCGCCGACCCGATCGACCGGCGGTTCTTTCGGCAACGGCAAGCCTTCAACATCGCGGCCTTGCAGCAGCGCCCTGCTTCCGTCGGCCAACCGCTGGAGCTGGCGCAGGCCGGCCAGGCCGGAGCGCCGTTCGCGCTGCTGGAGGGCTGGTCGGCCCCGGAACCCTGGGGCGTTTGGACGGACGGCGAGGCGGCGTCGCTCGCCATCGCCCTCCCGCAGCCGCTGCCGGCGGCACTCACCCTGGCGTTCGACGCGGTGGTGAGCCTGGGCGTGTCAGGACGCCAGGCCGTCGGCGTGTCCGTCAACGGCCGCGAGATCGCGCGCTGGGACCTCCACGAGCGCCAGGTCGAGTTGGCGGCGCCGATCCCGGCCGAGGCCTTCGGCCTGGACGGGACGCTCAGGATCGGCTTCACCATCGCGCATCCGGACACGCTGCCGCACAGCAAGGACCCACGCCGGCTCGGCCTGGGGCTGCGGCGGATCGAAATCCGTCCATCGAGTTCGCGAGAGCGGGAAGGCTGAGGCATGCAGGCTTTGGAAGAACGGCTCGACGTTGGGGACGAGCTGAACTGGGCCCCGCTGCGGGTCGTCCCACCCGATCCGTGGGTCGGGCACATTCCCTTCGCCTTCTGGCTAGTCAAGGCGCTGCGGCCGGATACGCTGGTCGAACTCGGCACCCACTCCGGCAACTCCTACTTCGCCTTCTGCCAAGCCCTCGCCGCCCTGCACCCGGCGGGTCGCGCCTACGCCGTCGACACCTGGGCGGGCGACGAGCACGCCGGCCGCTACGGCGAAGACGTGTTCGCCGGTGTCAGCGCCTTCAACATCAAGCATTTCCGCCAGTTCTCCACCCTGCTCCGCGCCACCTTCGATGACGCCCGGGCGTATTTCCCCGACCAGGCCGTCGACCTGCTGCACATCGACGGCCTGCACAGCTACGACGCCGTGAAGCATGATTTCGAGAATTGGCTGCCAACGCTGTCCTCGCGCGGCGTGGCGGTGTTCCACGACACCAACGTGCGTGAGCGCGACTTCGGCGTTTGGCGGCTGTGGCAGGAATTGGCCAGACGCTATCCGTCGTTCGAGTTCAGCCACTCCAACGGGCTCGGCGTCTTGGGCGTCGGCGCGGACCAATCGCCTGGCCTGCGGGCCCTGTTCGAACTCGGCGGCGAGCCCGAGCAGGCCGCCTCGCTCCGGCGGCGCGTGTCCGCCCGCGGCGAGGCGTTCCAGCGCCAAGTCCAAATCCAGAACCTGCAATCGCAGCTGCACGATGCGGTCGCTGACCTGCAATCGCAATTGCACGACGCGGGCGCCCACGCGCAGGGACTGACCGGCCAGATCGAGGGGCTGACCCAGCAGGCAGCTGCTGCCGCCAAGACCGGCGAGTCGGCCCGGGCCGAGATCGAGTGGCGGGACATGCTGCTCAGCGCCCGCGAGGAAGTGATCCACGCCAAGGCGGCACTCGCCGCCGAGCTGGGCGACAGGGTTGCGGCGTATGCGGCGTCGCTGGAGGTGCGCGACTCCCTCATCACCGCCCGCGACGGGTTGGCGGCGCAACTTTCCGCCGAACTTCGGGCCATGACGGAGCAGCTCAAGGCCACCGAAGCGCGGGTCGGCCAGATGGCGCACGAGCGCGACGCGGTCGGCGTGGCGCTGCAGGCGGCGATCGCGGGCCAGGCTGCGGTCGCACAAACCTATGTCCGGTCCACCTCGTGGCGCATCACCCGGCCGCTGCGGGTCGCGGTTCGCCTCGCGCGCGGCGGCCCTGCCCTGCCCCTGCCTGCCCTGCCCCCGCCTGCCGCGCCCGCCGTTGCCGCCGCGGCTTTGCCGCCACCGCCGGCCGCGCCCGAACCCACGCCGGAGATCACCGACGTGACCGCGATCACGCCGCTGAAGGCTGCCGTGCGCACCCTGTTCCAGGCCCGCCTCGACGCGTTCCTGTCCAGTCCGGAGATGCTTGAGCTGCCCCGGTCCGAGCGGCCGGAAGTAAGCGTCGTCCTGGTGCTGTACAACCAGGCCGAGCTGACCTTCGCCTGCCTCGCCTCGATCGTCGAGACCTTGCGGGGGCGCGGCCCGGCGGTCGAGGTCGTCATCGTCGACAACGCCTCCGCCGACGCGACGGGCGCATTGCTCGACCGGATCAGCGGCGCCACGATCGTCCGCAACACGGCAAACCTGCACTTCCTCAAGGCGGTCAACCAGGCGGCCCGGTCGGCCCGCGGCGAGGCCATCCTGCTGCTCAACAACGACGCGCAACTGCTGCCGGGCGCGGTCGCGTCGGCGCTGCGCACGCTTCGGTCGGCCCCGGACATCGGCGCCGTGGGCGGCCGCATCATCCTGCCCGACGGCACCTTGCAGGAAGCCGGCTCCATCGTCTGGCGGGACGGCGCGTGCTCCGGCTACGGCCGAGGCCAGGACCCGAACGCGCCCGACTACATGTTCCAGCGCGACGTGGACTACTGCTCCGGCGCGTTCCTGCTCACCGATGCCGCGGTTTGGCGGGAGCTGGGCGGCTTCGACGAGCGGTTCGCGCCGGCGTACTACGAGGAGACCGACTACTGCTTGCGGCTGTGGGAGGCGGGGCGCCGGGTGGTGTTCGATCCCGACGCATCAATCATGCACTACGAATTCGGCAGCTCGATCCGAAGCGGGGACGCGTTGGCGCTGCAGGCGGCCAACCACAAGGTATTCGCGGCCCAGCACGCCGGCTGGCTCGCCGGCCAGTTCCCGGCGTCGCCGCAGAACGTGTTGGCGGCCCGCACCGCCCGCTCCGACGCCCCGCGCGTGCTGGTGCTGGAGGACCGGGTGCCGAAGCTGGAGCTGGGGTCCGGCTACCCCCGCGCGAACCGGCTGGTGCACGAGTTGGTGGCAGCGGGCGCGCAGGTCGCGTTCTTCCCCATGAACCGCCACGACGAGACGTGGCACGGGGTGCGCCGGGCGCTGGACAAGCGGGTCGAGGTGCTGATCGCCGCGGTGGGGTCGCAAATCCGGCCCTACCTTGCGGCCAGGCGGGGACATTTCGACGCGATCCTGGTGTGCCGCCCGCCGAACATGGACGTGTTCCAGGGCGCCGTGGATTTCGACCGCGACCTGATCGGCGACGCCCGGGTGATCTACGACGCGGAGGCGCTGTTCGTCACCCGCCAACTGCAGAAGCTGGAGGCGGAGGGGCGTCCGGCCAAGGCGCCGGAGCGGCACCGGATGATCGCGGGTGAGGTTTCGCTGACCCGGCTCGCCAATGCCGTCATCTCCGTCTCCCCGGCCGAGCAGGCGACCATGGAGGATTACGGCGCCAGGCAAGCGCACCTGCTGGGCCACGCCCTGGACGACGAGCCGATCGCTGCCGGCTTCGACGAGCGCGACCAGGTGGTGTTCCTCGGCGCCGTCCAGACCGACGACCTGCCCAACGCCGACGCGGTACGCTGGTTCGCGGCCGACATCCTGCCCCGGCTGCGGCAGGCCGTGGGCCACGACTTCCGGCTGACGGTGGTCGGCAACGCCAAGGCGCCCAGCGTCGTGGCGCTGGACGGCGACACGGTCGACCTGGTGGGGATGGTTGACGAGTTGCCGCCCGCGCTCGCCCGGGCGAAGGTGTTCGTGGTGCCGACCCGCTTTGCCGCGGGCATCCCGCACAAGGCGCACCAGGCCGCCATGCTGGGCATCCCGATGGTCGTCACCGGCCTGATCGCGCAGCAGCTCGGCTGGCAGAACGAGGCCGAGCTGCTCGTGGCGGACGAGCCCGGCGCGTTCGCCGACGCGGTGGCCCGGCTGTGCCAGGACCGGGACCTGTGGGAGGCGATACGGCGCCGCGCGCTGGCGCGTGTTCAATCGGAATGCGCGCCCGAGGCGTTCACGGCGACGGTGCGCCGGATCCTGGCGGACATTCCGCTGGTCCACCGCAGGCCGGACCCGCACGCAGTATCCGGCTCCGCATCCCGTGCGCCCGTCGCCGAGCCGCCCACGAGCCGGCCGGCGGAGACGGATTTCAGCGTCGCCGTGCCGTTCGGCTTCGTCCCGCTCCAGGCGCCGGCGCCGCGGCTGGCGGTCATGTGCCACCTGTTCCACCCCGACATGGCGCACGAGATGCTGTTCTACCTTCGCAACCTTCCGGAGTCGGCCGACCTATTCGTGTCCACGGACACCGCGAAGAAACGCACCGCCCTGCAGGCGGCCTTCGCGGGCTGGACCCGTGGCCGGGTCGAATTCCGTGTCACGCCCAACCGCGGGCGGGACATCGCGCCCAAGCTCGTGGGGTTCGCCGACCGCTACGACGGCTACGACCTGGTGCTGCACCTGCACTCCAAGAAGTCGGACCACGCCGCCTTCCTGACCCCCTGGCGCTCGTTCCTGTTCGAGACCCTGCTGGGTTCGCCGTCGGTCGTCGCCAGCGTCCTCGACGCCTTCGCCCGCCTGCCGGATTTGGGGATGGTCGCGCCGCAGCACTACGAGGCGGTCCGGCGCTGGCTGGGATGGAACGGCAATTTCGGCCAGGCGCATGCGCTGGCCAAGCGGATGGGGTTCGCGCTCTCGCCCGATCGCGCGCTCGACTTTCCGTCCGGCTCCATGTTCTGGGCCCGCCCGGCGGCGCTGCGGCCGCTGCTCGACCTCAAGCTGTCGTTCGAGGACTTCCCGCCTGAGAGCACCCAGGTCGACCACACCACCGCCCACGCGATCGAGCGGCTGTATTTCTACGCGTGCGAACGGAGCGGGCACAGCTGGATGAAGATCGCCCAGCCGGCGCTGCACCACAGCTGCTCGACGATCGTCGAGGTGGATACGCCCGCCGCACTCAGCCGATTCGTGGCGGAGCACGGGGTGATGCTGAGCGGCCCGTCCCCGATCCCGGTCCGGCCCGAGCCGGCGCCGATGCAGACGCGGGTGGCGCCTGGCCTGGCGAGCCGGCTGGCGGCGCGGGCGCTGTAGCGTGCGCAACCCATTCCGGAGCTTGCGCCGGAGGCAGGTCGGGCGCGTGTCCGTCGTGGTGCCGCTGTACAACCACGCGCGCTACATCGGGGAGGCGGTGGCGAGCGTCCTCGCCCAGGGGCCGATCGTGCGCGAGATCGTCGTCATCGACGATGGCTCGACCGATGACTCCGCGCGGGTGATGCAGGCCCTGGCGGAGATGGACTCCCGGATACGCTTTCGGTCGCAGGCCAACCAGGGGGCGCACGCGACCCTCAACGCCGCGCTGGCGGAGACGACGGGCGAGTTGGTGGCGATCCTGAACTCGGACGACGCCTACCTGCCCGGGCGTTTGGACGCGCTCGCGGACCGGCTGGACGAGCGGCCGGAGGCGGGCATCGCCGCGTCGCGCCTGGTGTTCATGGACGGCGCCGGACAGCCCTGCGCCAACGAGTGGCACGATCGGGCCTGGGCGTTCCATCGGGACGGCGCCGAGATGGGCCTGGCCCTGGTGAACGGCAACTTCCTGATGACCACCTCGAACTTCGTGGTCCGCCGCGGGCTGCTGGACGACATCGGGCCGTTCGCCGACCTGCGCTACGCCCACGATCTCGATTTCGCCCTCCGCGCCCTCGCGTCCGGCAAGCGCATCGCCGTGCTCGACGACGCCCTGCTGCGCTACCGCGTGCACGCCGGCAACACGATCGCGGAGGACCACCGGGCGGTGCGGGCGGAATGGGCAATCGTCGCCGCGGCTTACCTCACCCTGCTGTGGGACCGGCCGGGCGCACCGCCGATCGACTGGACCCAGGCCGCTGCGATGCAGGACGTGCTGCAGCGCCACGACCTCGCGCGGGCGGTGGCACTCACCATGGCGTACCTGCGCCGGCACGACGCGGCCTCCCTCGACCGCAGCCCGCTGCTCGCCGACGCCGGGTTCCGCGGCCGGGTCAGGGAGTGGGTTTGATGCGGATACTCGTCCTCAGCAACCTGTACCCTCCCAACGTCGTGGGCGGCTACGAGCGCCTGTGCTTCGACGTGACGGAGGCGCTGGCCCAGCGCGGGCACGAGATGACGGTGCTGACCAGCCGCTACGGCGGGAAGGTTGCCGACTACCCCGGCCAGGCCGTGTTCCGCGAGCTGGAGCTGCTGGCCGGGCCGGACATCTACACGCCGTTTCCCGGCAGCCCCGAGCAGCGCGATGCGATCAACCAGGCCAACCTCGCCGCGCTGGACCGGGCGCTGGCGGCGCGGCCCGACGTGGTGTTCGCCTGGAACCTGTTCTTCCTCGACCCGTCGATCCTGGCCCGGCTGGAGGCGAGCCCGGTCCGAACCGTGCTGATGCTGACCGACAACTGGCTGCTGGTCATGCGCAACCCGCAGTTCGTCGCCGATTTCTTCCGCGACTTCGTGCATGGGCCGGGCCGGTTCGCGCCACCACCGCCACTCGGCGTCGTGCGCCGGATCGCAACGCGGCTCGGCGCCGGGCGAGGCCGGACCAAGCTGGAGGCGATCTTCGGCGCCGCGTTCGTCCGCGACCTGTACGCCGCGGGCGGCAGCCGCTTCGACCGCCACCGCGTCATCCATAATGGCGTCAAGCAAGCGGCGCACGCCACCCGCGCCGTGCGCGACCGTAGCCGGCTGGTCGAGCCCGGCACGCTGCGCCTGCTGTTCGCCGGACGCCTGGTCGACATCAAGGGCGCCCACGTCGCCGTCGCCGCCCTCTCGCTGCTCGACCCGGCGGCGCTCGGGGTCTCCCGCATCCAGCTGACCCTCCTGGGCGACGCGCAGGATGCCGGCTACATGGCCGAACTCGACGCCGCCATCGCGCAGAGCGGCCGGGCGGCGGACATCACCCTGCGCCCGACAGTGCCCGAAGCCGACCTGTTCGACCTGTTCGACGACCACGACATCTACCTGTTTCCCTCGCTGTACGAGCCGTTCTCCCTCACGCTCATCCATGCCATGGCATGCGGCATCCCCACGATCGCCTCCCGTGCCGGCGGCAACCCCGAGATCGTCGCGGACGGCGCGAGCGGGCTGCTATCCGAGCCGGGCGACCCGGCGGACCTGGCGCGCGCGATCGGGCGGCTGGCGACCGACCCTGGCTTGCGCGCCCGCCTCTCATCGGGCGGCCGGACGTCGGCAGGCCGGTTCACGTTCGAGCGGATGGTTGGCGAGATGGCCGCCGTCCTCGACCGGCCGCGATGATGCCGGCGTCGTTGAGGGGGGTATCCTGCCTCGTCCTCGGGGCGGGCGGCTTCATCGGCTCGCATCTCTGCCACGCCCTGGCCGCGGCCGGCGCGCGGGTGCACGGCTTCGGACATCGCCCCAATTTCCCGGACGGCTTGCCGCCGATCCGCTTCACCGCCGGCGAGTTCACCGACCGCGCGGCCCTGGCCCTGGCGGTGGATGGCGCCGACATCGTGTTCCATCTGCTGGGCGGCACCACCCCCGAAGCGTCGAACAAGGACCCGATCGCCGACCTGCAGGTGAACACCCTCGCCTCCGTGCAGTTGCTGGAGCTGTGCCGGGCGGCGTCCGTCCGCAAGATCGTGTTCGTCTCCTCCGGCGGCACCGTCTATGGCGTGCCCCGGCGCGTGCCGATCCCGGAGGATGCGCCGACGGAACCGATCTCCGCGTACGGGATCAACAAGCTGGTGGTGGAGAAATACCTGCATCTCTATCGCCACTTGCACGGCCTGCAATCCATCTCGCTCCGTGCGGCGAACCCGTTTGGGCCGTACCAAAGCCCGTTCCGCCGCCAGGGGGTCGTGGCCGCCCTGATCGAAACCCAATTGGCGGGCAAGCCCGTGGAAATCTGGGGTGATGGCAACGTCGTGCGCGACTTCCTGTATGTCGGCGACCTCGCCGAAGCGATGGTCGCGGCGGCGCTGTACGAGGGTCCCTACCAGGTGGTGAACGTCGGGTCCGGCCGTGGCCGCTCCGTCCTGGAGGTGACGGCCGATGTCGCCGCAGCGCTGGGACGACCGCCGCCCCGCATCGCCTACCGCCCCGGCCGGCGTGGCGACGTGCCCGCCAACGTGCTCGACATCTCCCGGGCGCGGGAGGCGCTGGGCTGGCAGCCGCGCACCGACTGGATGAACGGACTCCGCCTGACCGCCGCCTGGATCGCCGACGCTTTCCCCATGCAACCCTAAGTCAACCAAGCCATATGCCTCGCCACCGCCGCGTGCTAGCCAACAACAAAGCAACGAATGGACGGCTCGGGTGAACGATCAGATCACGGTGGACGCGCGAAGCTCATTCCAGGCGAAGGTGAGCGACGTCTGGTCCCGAGACGTCGAGGAGCGGGCGGCCACCGAGGGCTGGTACTGGATGGCCCACCCAATGCTGCTGGCCCGGGTGAACACATTGATCTCCGGCGACCCCGGATGCGACGCCTACGGAAGGTTGGAGCGCCTGTACCGCGAGCGGGGCTGGACCCTGCCGATCGCCCACGCCGTCTCGCTCGGATGCGGCTTCGGCAACCTCGAACGCGACCTGATGCGGCGCGGCTGGGTCGGCCGCATGGACGCCTACGACCTTGCCGAGGGCGCCATCGCCGAAGCGCGCCGCCTCGCCGAGCAGGACGGCCTGCACGGGATCGCCTACCACGTTTCCGACCTAGACACGCTGCAGTTGGCCCCCGGCTCGGTCGACGCCGTGTTCGCCCACTCCGCCGTGCACCATGTCGAGCGTCTCGAGGCGTTGTACGCCACGGTGCACGCCGCGCTGAAGCCGAACGGCGTGTTCCACCTGCACGAATATGTCGGGCCGACCCGATTCCAGTGGACAGACGCCCAGATCGCGCTCGTCAACGACTTCATGGACAGCCTGCCGCCGCGGCTGCGGGCCTTGCCGTCCGGCTTGCCGAAAGGGCGCATGACCCGCCCGACCGTCGAGCACATGATCGCGACGGACCCGAGCGAGGCCGTCCGTTCCGCCGACCTGCTCACCGTACTGGACCCGTGGTTCGAGATCGTCGAGGAACGCCGTACCGGAGGGGCGCTGGCGCACCTGGCGCTCGGCGACATCGCGCAGAACTTCGACCCGGCCTCGGCCGAGGATCGCGCCATCCTGCACGAGCTGTTCGCCATCGAGGACGCGGCTATGGCGAGCGGCCTGATCGGCAGCGATTTCGCCATCGTCACGGCCGTGCCTCGGCAGCAGGTCCGGACGCCGCGCCCGCTCCCGGAGGGTCCGCTGGCGCCGCCGTCCGCGGCAACCCGGATGTCGCTGCGGTTTCCCCCGGCTCGGCGGCTGTTCGATGCCGTGCGCTACCTGAACGGCGTCACGGTCAAGCTGGCGGCCGACCAGGAGCGGAGCCGCGCCGCCGAAACGGCGTTGCGCCACGGCCAGGCGCGGCTGTTCGGCGCGATGGCGCGGCTGACGGCCGAGAGCGCCGCCGCCCGGGCCGCCCCCTTGCCCGTTGCAACCGTCCCGGCATCCCCCAAAACCGAAGACGATGCGACCGACCGTTGGGTGGGCCGGGCGCTGCAAAGTGCGGCGCTGCGCCATCTGCCGTTCCTGCCCGGTGAGATCGGCATCACCGAGCGGGGCATCTACGTCGACGGCTACGCCGGCGCGCCGGAGGGCCTCACCGCCAACATGGCATTCTTCGTCAACGGACACCGCATCGACCAGGTGGAGTATCCCGTGCTCGACCCCGACCTCGCCTCGCGGTTTCCCGATATAGACGGTATGGGATTCGTGGTGCGGGCGCTGATGACGCAGCACCTGGACGAGCTGAAGGCGGCCCGGTTCTGGCGCTTCGACGCCTCGCCGACCGGGCGCTGTCTTCCGGCCCATTGGCGGCAGGCGATCCACTTCATGAACCCGGCGATGGAGACCTTCCCGTTCCCGCCCATCGCTAACATCAAGCGGGTCATCGGCGACACCAGCGCCACGCGGTTCGCCATGGGCGGCGCCTCCATCTTCAAGAACCTGGAAACCTACCTGGGCGAGCTCGGCCACGGCTGGGCGGATTTTCCGAATATCCTCGACTGGGGCTGCGGCGCCGGGCGCGTCACGCGTTATCTGCTGTCCGAAACCGGAAGCTCGGTCACGGGCGCCGACATCGACCCGGACAACATCGCCTGGTGCCGCGGCGCCTACCCCGCAGGCCGGTTCGAGGTCGTCCCGCTGCGGCCGCCCACCGCTTTCGCGGACAGCAGTTTCGACCTGGTGACCGGCTTGTCGGTGATGACGCACCTGCAGGAAGACGACCAGTGGAAGTGGCTGGCGGAACTACGGCGGATCACGAAGCCAGGCGCGCTGGTGTTCCTCTCGGTGCAGGGGCCGACCCAGTACGCCTACAACCGCTTTCCCGCGCACCTGTATCGTGAGGTCGAGGAGCGGGGCTACCTCGACCTCACGCGCGACCCGGCCCTGGACGACGTGATCGCCGACACCGAGTACTACCGCGCCGCCATGCACAGCCGCCGCTACATCACCGAACGCTGGGGTGAGTATTTCGAGGTGTTGGCCATCGTCGACGCCATTGCCGGCTTGCAGGATTTTGTCGTGATGCGCCGTCGCTGAGTCATGACCTGGGCGCGGCCTGCGGGCTGCGATGCAGCACCAGACGCTGCTCCGTCAGGTCGAAATTGAAATTCAGGTACGGGTCGTGAAGGGCCAGCTGCCCCCAATCGCGGTGCAGCCGGTTGAGCTCCTCGCGGACCTGCTCGCGCCGAGGGCCCAAATGGTCCGGCAGGCGGGAGGCGAGCTCCCGGTGTTCCAGCACGGCATCCGGCGTCCACACGATCCGGTAGCCCTGGGCGGTCAGGCGCAGGCAGAGCTCGACGTCGTTGTAGGCGACCGGCAGCCCTTCGTTGAGCCCGCCCACCTGGACCAACAGCTCCCGGCGCGTCGCCAGGCACGCCCCGGTGACGCTCCAGACGCTGCGGGACAGCGCCATCAGCCCGGACGGCCCGGGATCGTCCGCGGCGGCGAAGCGGAACAGGTGGCGCGGCACGCCGTGCAAATCGGTCGCGAGCCCGGCGTGCTGCACCCGTCCGTCCGGATACAGCAGCTTGGCCCCGACCGCCCCCACATCCGGCTGCACCACGTGGGCGACCATGACGGCGAGCCAGTCGGGGCGCAGCACCGCGATGTCGTTGTTGAGTAGCACCAGCACCTCGCCGTTCGCGTGGGAGGCGGCGTGGTTGTTGAGGGCGGACCAGTTGAACGGGCCGGGCTGCCGCAGCACGCGCACGCGGGGATCACGGGACAGGGCGTCCAGCAACGCCAGCGCGTCGGAGTCCTCGGTGCCGTTGTCCACGAGCAACAGCTCGACCCGGCCGTAATCCGTCCGGTTCAGGACGCCGTCCGTGCAGGTTCGCAGCAGATCGGGCCGGTCGCGCGTGGGCACGACGATCGAGACGAGCGGCTCGGGCCGCGGCAGGGCGTAGGCGACGCGCTGCCAATCCTCGTGCCCCGCGACCGGCGTCACCTGCGCCTCGATGCCCTGTTCGCGCAGGCGGTCCTCGGCGTGGCGGCGCATCGACGCGGCATGGCCCGCCGGCGGCGGCGCGGCACGGTGGCATAGGATGGCGGGCACGTGCCGAATCCGCTCCGGGATCGAGACCGCGGCGATACGGCTGGCCAGGTCGTAGCGCCAGGCCGGGCTGGGCTGGATCGACCCGGCGAAGCGGCGAACCAGGTCGGTGCGATAGAAGGCGAACGGTCCGGCCAAATCCAGCCCGCGTTGCAGCTCAGGGTCCCAGTCCGGCTTGAAGAACGGCCGGCTGCGCTGCCCGACCGCGTCGATCCAGTCCTCGTCGGCGAACAGCAGGTTGGTGTGCGGCTGTTCGGCCAGGATCGCGCCCACCAACGCGAACGAGCGGGGCGCGATCCGGTCGCGCGCATCGTGGAAGCACAGGTAATCGGCTTCGAGGCGGCCAAGCGCGAGCGGAAGCCCGGAGGCGCAGGCCGCAGCCGTCTCGATGACCAGGTCCGGACGACCGGCTGCGACCCCGGCCCGTCCACCCGCTTCCGCCCCTTCACGCCGGCATAAAACCAAGACACGGCAACCCTCGGGCACGTGCGCGAGGGTTGCGGCCAGGTGGCCGGCGGCGACGCCCGGATCGGTTTGGCCTGCCCACAGCGCCAGGCCGAGTTGCGGCATGGCAACAGGGGCGCGCCCCTCGCTGGGGTGTAGCAGAGCGGCGAACGATCGCTCCTCCTCGGTGTCGATCCAATCCTGGTAGCTGGCGGCGGGGTCGTCCGGGGCGGCTGGCGCTACGGCTGGCGCGGGCCGGCGATGATCCACATCGCGGGACCGAAGGAGTTTGAGGGAGTGGACCAGCCGCCGCATCGGACCGGTCAAGCGCCAGCTTGTACTCGCTTCGAACGCGGCAACCAGCCGTCGTAACTGGCTGACCTCGGTTTCCGCTTGCGCAAGCGCCGCCTCCAGCTCCCGTAGTTGCCGTTCGGACCGTCCCAGGGAAGGCCTCAGCGAATCGTAACTTGCTCGGTTGGCTTCGATGGCTCTCCAAGTCGCCTCGTTGCCTCGGCTTGGAGGCTCACCTGCCACTGTGTGGGTCACCTGAGTACGGAGCCGGATGCTGTTGACAGGATGATGATAGGGATAGGAAACGGCGCTCCCGAGCGATCGCCCTCAGGCGCCGGGAGCGGCCCGCGTCCGCATGACCCGATTTTCAGCCGAGCCAGTGCGGGTTCCGCACCGTGCCATCGAACTGCTCCGACACCTTGTAGCGCTCCGTGCTGCCGTCGGCCGCGACCTTGGCGGTCTTGGCCAGGATCGCCGCTCGCTGCTCCGGGGTCATCGGCGCGTAGGTCCGCACCGCGTCCAACGCTTGCTGCAGGATGGGCGCGTGGTCGATCCCGCACACCTGCAGCGCCGTCGGCAGGCTCATGACGTAGTGCAGCATCTCCATCGGTGATGCGGCCCCTGACTTCAGGATAAAATCGTCGCCGAACGTCTTCATCCCCAACACTGCCGTGCCGTGCGCCAGCGCGATCGGCAGCACGTGCCGCTCGAAGCTGTCACAGTGCGCGTCCATCACGTTCAGCGGCATCTGCACGGTGTCGAAGTGGAAACCGTGCTGGTCCGCCACGTCGAACATGTGTGCGTGGATTGCCGGGCTTTTATGGCCGGTGAAGCCGATGTAGCGCAGCTTGCCCTGCTCGCGCGCCCGCAGCACCGCCTCCATCGCGCCCCCGGTGAACACCAGTTCCGGATCGCCCATGCGGATGATTTCGTGGAACTGCAGCAGGTCGAGATGGTCGGTCTTGAGCCGGGACAGCGACTCGTCGATCTGGCTGGCGGCTGACTTGGCAGTGCGCCCGTCGATCTTGGTCATCAGGAACACGCGGTCGCGGTAGCCGCCCCGCAGCGCCAAGCCGAGCCGTCTTTCGCTTTCGCCGCCGTTGTAGTCCCAGCAGTTGTCGAAGAAGGTGATCCCGGCCTCGATGGCGACGTGCACCAGGCTGGTCGCTTCGTCCGCCGTCGGCCCGCCGGGCTTGGCGAGGTGGAAACCGCCCATGCCGATCATCGACACAATCTCGCCGGTGCTGCCGAGCAGGCGGTATTTCATGTCCGGGTTCTGCGCGATCCGGGACGTCACTGCCCCGGTCGGCGTCGTCAGGGGTGGGGCGGCCTGGGCCGAAGCGACCATGGCGGTCGCGAACGCGGCGACGCCAGCCGTTGTGGTCTTCACGAAGTCGCGTCGTTCCATCGGTCTCTCCCTCACGCGCCGCGCGCGCGCAGGATGCGTATCGCCGCACACGCCGCGCCGTAGCCGTTGTCGATGTTCACCACCAGCACGCCGGGCGCGCAACTCGCCAGCATCGCATCCAACGCCGCCCGCCCGCCCGCGGCCACGCCGTAGCCCACCGAGGTCGGCACCGCGATGATGCAGCCGGGCAGCAGCCCACCCACCACGCTCGGCAGCGCCGCGTCCATCCCGGCAACCACGATGACGATCGGGAACGCGCGGAGCTCGTCGACCCGGCACAGCAGCCGCCACAGCCCGGCCACGCCGACGTCGGCGATCTCGGTCGCGCCGAAGCCGCTGAACTGCAGCGTCCGCGCCGCCTCGCGCGCGACCGGCAGGTCGGACGTGCCGGCAGTCACGATGGCGACCTGCGACGGGCCGGAATCCGGCGGCATGGCGGAAAAGGCGGTGCGGGACATCGGGTCGTAGTCGAGCGTGCGGCCGAGCGGCACGGCGGCGAGGCGCTCGGGGTCGAGCCGCGTCAGCAGCAGGGGCAACGCGCTCCCGCTCGCGGCTTGCAGGATCGCCTCGATTTGGGCGGGCGACTTGCCGGCGCAGAACACGGCCTCGCCGAAGCCGATCCGTTCGGTGCGCCCGGTATCCAGCGTGAAGTCGCTCATGCTGGGGGCTGCACGAAGGCGCTGCCGTTGCGGTAGGCGGCGAAGGAGATCGGCCGCGCCACGCCGAGATCGGCGATCCCGGCCCGCAACGCCGCTTCCTGGCCAGGTCCCATGCGGGCGAGCGCGCCGGGATCGAGTTCGATGACCACCCCCGCAGCCCGCACCCGGCACCGCACCGTCCGTGGCTGCAACGCCGCGGCGACCAGCGTTTCCGCCCGGTGCACCATCGCGAGATCGGTGGCCTCGATCGGGATGCCGGTCTCGATCCGGCTCGACAGGCAGGGCGCCGACGGCAGGTCGGACAGCGTGCCCAGCCCCAGCGCCGCGGCCATCCGGCGGATCGCGGCCTTGTCGATCCGTGCCTCGATGAAGGGGTGGCGCACGCCGTGGTCGCGCGCCGCGTCCAGGCCCGGGCGATACTCGCCGAGGTCGTCGGTGTTGGCGCCGGAGACGATCTGGCGCGCCGTCCGCGCCGCCACCGCGCCATACAGGTTGGTCTTGCAGAAGAAGCACCGGTTCACCGGGTTGGCGCGGTACGAAGCGTCGGCGAACTCGCCCGCGTCGAACACGTCGAGCGTCCACCCCTCCCGCGCTGCCAGCGCCCGGGTCCGCGCCGTGGCCTCGACTGGCACCGCGGGCGACGTCGCGTGGTGCATGGTGACGCCCCCGGCGAGGGTCCGGTGCGCGACGGTGGCCAGCGTCAGGCTGTCGATCCCGCCGCTGACCGCGACGGCCACCGGGGCAAGCGCGCGCAAAATCGTCTCGAGTTCGGTCATCCCGCCGCGTCCTCCGCCCGGCGGCGCAGGCGCGCCCGGTCCGCATGGGTGGCGGTGGACGCGAGGTCGTCGAGCTCCGCCTTGCCCGTGACGCCGCCGGGCCGGTCGACCAGCTTCACCCGCACCGTGGCGCCGTCGAGCGGCACCTCCGCGATGCGCCGTGGCAGCGCGCGCGCCGCGACGACCTGCGTCCGCAGGCCGATCGTCGTGGTTTCCTGGAAGCAAGCCTCGATCACGTCCTCGGCCGCCTCCGGTCGCGCCAGTACCTGGATGTGGGACGTAAGCCGGCCCTTCTTGCCGAACGCCGCCATCTGCAGCACGTCATGCACCGCCGGGTGTCCGCGCAGCCGATCGATCCCGGTCGCCAGATCCTCGCCCGACTGATCGTCGACCTCGAACATGACCACGAGAAGATCGCGGTGGCTGCCCATGCTTGCAACCGTGTCGAACACCAGCACGCGCAGGCAGTTGCTGCGGCCCGGCAGGGTGCGCGTGCCGAAGCCGATCCCCGAACGCTGCAGGCGCAGGCCCGCCGGCCGCGTCCCGCAGCCGAGGTAGCGCAGGATGGCCGCGCCGGTCGGCGTCACGCGCTCGCCGGGCACGCCGTCGTCCAGGACCTCGAACCCTTCGAGCAGCAGGGCGGTCGCCGGGGCCGGCACGGGCAGCATCCCGTGCGCGGTGTTCACCTGCCCGGAGCCGAGCGGCAGCGGCGACACGCTCCAGCTGGCCTGGCCGATCGCGTCGATCAGCCAGGCGGCGGCCACGATGTCGGCGATGGAGTCGGCCGCGCCAACCTCGTGGAAGCTGACTTGCTCGGGATCGATGCCGTGCACCCGGCCCTCGGCGTCCGCCAGTGCCGCGAAGATGCCGGTCGCGTGCTGGCGGACGGCCGGGGCAAGGCCGGAGCTGGCGATGCGGGCGCGGATGTCCGACCAATGGGTGTGATGGTGGTGATGGTGGAGCGCCTCGACGACCTCGAACCGGGCGCCGGAGAGCACGTGGTCGCGATGCCGGAGCATGCGGCACTGCACGGGCGCCACCGCCTGCGCCGCACTCGCCGCGCCCTCGCTCAACCCGGGAAAGGCGTCCAGCAGGGCGGCGATGAACATGTCGCCGGCGACGCCGCCAACCGGGTCGAGATGCAGATGCAGCAAGGTGTTACCCCAGGTTCGAAACGCGCGACCATGCAACGCAGCCCCGCCTGCTTCGTTTTGTCCGAGGATGCGTCGGCACGCAAATCGTACGCACAGGGGGCCAAGATGGAACGGAGGGGATTGTTCAAGGGCGTGGCTGCCGCGGGGTTTGCCGCATCCGCCGCGCACGCCGCCAGCAACGCGTCGGTCGGCCCCGTGCCGCCCCTGCCGCACCTGGCCGACCCCGGCGAACTGCGGGGGGAGATGCTGTACCGCAGGCTCGGGACGACCGGGGAGATGGTGTCCGCGATCGGCTTCGGCGGGTCGCACTTCGCCAAGCCCGCGGTGGCGGAAGCGGAGTCGCTGCGGCTGTGCCACGCGGCACTGGATCGCGGCATGAACTTCATGGACAACTCGTGGGACTACAACAAGGGCGAGAGCGAGCTTCGGATGGGCCGCGCGCTGGCCCAAGCCGGCTACCGGCGCCGGGCGTTCCTGATGACGAAGGTCGATGGCCGCACCAAGCAGGCCGCCACCCAGCAGCTCGAGGAGTCGCTGCGGCGGTTGCGGACCGACCGCATCGACCTCTGGCAATTCCACGAAGTGCTGCGCTTCGACGATCCCGACCGCATCTTCGCGCCCGGCGGAGCGCTGGAGGCGGCGATGGACGCCAGGAAAGCCGGCAAAATCCGCTACATCGGCTTTACCGGGCACAAGGACCCGCGCATCCACCTGTACATGCTGGACGTCGCGGCCAAGCACGGTTTCCGGTTCGACGCCATCATGTTCCCCACCAACGTCATGGACGCGCATTTCCGCAGCTTCGCCCGCCAGGTCATGCCGCGCGCCGTGCACGACCGCATGGGCATCCTGACCATGAAGCCATTCGGCGGCGCCGATGGCGTGATCCTGAAAAGCGGCACGGTGACGCCAATGGACTGCCTGCACTACGCGCTGAACCTGCCAGCGACGGTGGTCGTCACCGGCATCGACGACGACCGCGCGCTGAACCAGGCGTTCGAAGCCGCTAAGACGTTCCCCCCGATGGACCAGGCGCGGGTCGCCGCCATCCTGGGCCGGACCGAGCAGGCCGCGGCATCCGGCGACTACGAGCTGTTCAAGACCAGCGCGCATTTCGACGAGACCGCCCGGAACGCCGACTGGCTCGGCGGCGACAGCCCCGAGGTGCAGAAGCTGGCGCCCAAGAACGCGGGCTAGTCGTCGCCCGAATCCCGCACCGCCCGTAGCTGTGCGGAATCCAGACCAGCGGGACGCCGAGGCGCTCGACGAGCACGTCGCTGGGCCGGCCGCCGCTGTTCGGGACGACTTGCGGCGGATGGCCCAAGGTGCGCGCGACGCCGTCGGCCGCCCGGCGCACGCCAGTGGTCTCGATCAAGACTTCGGGACACCCGGCGGGGTCGAGATGGCCGCGCAGGGCGGGCGCGAAATCCGCCGGGTCGGAGTCGACGGTGGGGTGCAGTCGACAGTGGGCACGGGCGACCGCTGCCTCGCGGCCGCTCACCGCGCCATCGTGTGGTACTCGGGGTTGGGCATCATATCGATCCCGTGCGCCACCCGGTTGGTGTAGTTGAAGAACGCGGCGACCTCGGTGATGTCGAAGATGTCCTCGTCGGTGAAGCCGAGGTGCCGCAGTGATTGCCGGTCGTCCGCGGTCACCTCGTGCGGCGCCTCCGTCAGCAGCACCGCGTAATCCAGCATCGCGCGCTGCCGGTCGTCCAGCGGAGCGACCCGGTAGTTGAACGCCACCATCTCGCCCAGTTGCGGATCGCCGGACAGGGTGCGGACCGCCGCCCCGTGCGCCACCAAGCAGTAGTAGCAGCGGTTGGCCGACGACACGGCCACGGCGATCATCTCGCGCTCCAGCTTGGACAGGCCGGACGGCGCGAGCATGAGTTGGTCGTACATCTGGATGAAGGCGCGGAGTTTCTCCGGCCGGAGCAGCCAGGCGCGGAGCACGTTGGGCACGAAGCCCAATTTGTCGCGGCACTTCTGGAAATATGGCCGAAGGTCGTCCGGCAAGGTCTCCTCGCCGGGCGTGCGCAAATCCATCACATGGGCGGGCTGGGGCATGATCCCTCCTAGAGCGGTGCGCCCAACTCTAACGGGCGCTGCTCCAGGAGGCGACCGTCGCGCTTACTTCCGGATTTTGCCAACCAGCTTGGCCCCGGTGCGGCTGGCGATGCGGATGCCATCCACCAGCATCGGCGACACGTAGTTGGCCGTGACCACCAGCTTGCCCCAGCGCCCGAACTGCGCGGAGCTGAGGAACTGCGTGGTGCGCGCCGCACCCTCCCCGACGCCGCCATTGGTATAGTAGTAGGCCGCGACCGACCGGCGCTTCCGCCCGTCCGGCGTGGCCACCGGGTTCGGATGGCCGTGCAGGCTGGCCTCGGAATGGGCGAACAGGATCGAGCGCCCGAACACCGGGACGACCTCGTCCACGCACTGCTTGGACACCGAGTCCCACAACTCGAGCGCGCCGCCCCACGAGGGCTCCCAACCCTTGTTGAGGTAGGTGATGAACACCAGCCGGTTGTCGAGCGCCGTGACCGGGTGCTTGTTGAAATCGGTATGGACGCTGAAGCGGCCGCCGGGCGCGATCTCGTGCAACCCGCCGCCGAACAGGGTCGGGTCGGGCAGCAATCCCTCGATGCCAGTGATGGCGCTGAGGAACTGGGTGAACTGGCCGCGCTGGATCACGTCGAAATACGCCCGGCTGCCGGCGCCCAGCTTCGCGTTCGGCCGCGTCCCGGTCTTGACCTCGTCGCGGGTGTTGTAGCGGACCCAGTCGCCGAAGCCGGCGCCGTAGTCGCTCAAGACCCGGTCGAGGAAGCTGGGTTGGAACAGGTTGTCGATGACGACGTGCGGGAACGGCTGTGCTGTCTCGAACCGCTTGCGAAGGTCGGCAGCGCGCGCGCGAGAGAGCGCACCCTTGGTGAAGATTTCGTCGGCTGCGGAATCTTCGAGTGCGGCGATGTTGTCCGTGGACACAACGTCGCTCGCGCCAACATTCTCAAGGCTGATCACAGTCTCGACACCCATAGATATGCCCCTATTTGTTAAGACACGTTATCAAACGAGGGCGATCTATGGTCGCAAGTCGATACCGAACAATACCATTTTGCACATTTCATCGAATTAAACCGATTTATTCAAACCAAAGATCATGGTGTGCCCATGGTGCCATACCAGTAGATAATCCGTTAAATTGCTGTCGCGGCCCGTTATCGCGGCAAGGCGCGGACGGCCTCGCGCAAGACGAACTTCTGCATCTTGCCCGTGCTCGTCTTTGGCAGCGGTCCGAATACCACTGTCCGCGGCGCCTTGAACCGCGCCATGTGACTGCGGCAGAACGCGATGATCTCCGCCTCGTCGGCACTCGCGCCGGGCTTGAGGGTCACGAACGCGCACGGCGTCTCGCCCCACGTCTCGTCGGCCCGCGCGACCACGGCCGCCTCCAGCACCGCTGGATGGCGGTACAGCACGCTCTCGACCTCGATCGTGCTGATGTTCTCGCCGCCGCTGATGATGATGTCCTTGGAACGGTCCCGGATCTCGGCGTAGCCGTCCGGGTGCCACACGCCCAGGTCGCCGGTGTGGAACCAGCCCCCCGCGAACGCCTCCGCCGTGGCGGCCTCGTTCTTCAGGTAGCCCTTCATCAGGATGTTGCCCCGCATGAACAGCTCGCCCATCGTCGCGCCGTCCTGCGGCACCGGCGCCAGCGTGACCGGGTCGGCGACCATCAGGCCCTCCTGCACGACGTAGGGCACGCCCTGCCGCGCCTTCATCGCCCCGCGTTGCTGGACCGGCAGCGCGTCCCACTCGTCGTGCCACTCGCAGACGGTGACCGGGCCGTAGCTCTCGGTCAGCCCATAGACGTGGGTGATGTCGAAGCCGAGCGCCTCTATCCCCTCGATCACCGCGGCGGGCGGGGCGGCGCCGGCGGTCATCATCGCCACGCGGGCGGTCCGCTGCTGCACGCCGGGCGAGTTCAGGATCAGCCCCATCACGATCGGCGCGCCGCACAGATGCGTCACGCCCTCGCGGTCCAGCAACTCCAGGATCGCGTGCGCTTCGACCCGGCGCAGGCACACATGCGTGCCAGCCAACGCCGTGATGGTCCACGGGAAGCACCAACCGTTGCAATGGAACATCGGCAAGGTCCACAGGTAGACCGCGCCGTGCGACATCTGCCACGTGACGGCGTTGCCGAGCGCGTTCAGGTAGGCGCCCCGGTGGTGGTACACCACGCCCTTCGGCCGCCCGGTGGTGCCGGACGTGTAGTTGAGCGCGATGGCGTCCCACTCGTCCGGGGGGAGCACGCCGGTGAACGCCGGGTCGCCGGATTGCAGGAACGCCTCGTACTCGATGTCGCCCAGCAGCTTGCCGGGCGGCGCCATCGGATCGTCGATGTCGATCACAAACGGGCGCTCGGCCGCCGGCAGCAGGGCGAGCGCCGCCTCCACGGTGGCCGAGAACTCCCGGTCGGTGACCAGCGCCTTCGCCTCGCCATGCGCCAGGATGTAGGCGATCGTTTCCGCGTCCAGCCGCACGTTCAGCGCGCTCAGCACCGCGCCCAGCATCGGCACGGCGAAGTGCGCCTCGAAGGTGGGCGGGGTGTTCGGCGCCATCACCGCCACCACGTCGCCGCGGCCGATGCCGCGCGCCGCGAGCGCCGAGGCGAACCGCCGGCAGCGCTCGGCCGTCTCGCGCCAGGTCGCGCGGTGCGGGCCGTGCACGACCGCCAGCCGATCCGGATGCACGGCGGCGGCGCGGGCCAGGAAGCCGATGGGGGACAATGGGACAAAGTTGGCCGCGTTCTTCGGCAGGTCGAAGTGGTTCATGGACGCCCCCGGTTTTGAACCGGATACGCTATCAGAACCCGAACATGTGATCGAGGGAGAAGCCGCCGCGCCCGTCCATGAGGCCGTGGTAGCCGAACAAACGGCAGGTGGCGTCGCGGACCAGCACGTAGCCGAGCGGTCCCGCCTGGGCCAGCAGCGCCTCGCCGAATACCTCGTGCGGCCACACCATCGCCGAGCCGGAACACGCGATCCGGAGCGGCCGCTCGGCGATGGCCACGCCGGCGCCGTCGAGCAATTGCAGCGTCGTGGTCGAGTACGGATGCCAGGCGGCGGACGCGGCGTAGATGAGGCAGGTGAAGCTGCGCCGCCCGGCGTCGCCCAGCCGCAGGAACAGGCGGGTCGTCAGGCCCGGCGGCGGGCCGTTGTAGGATTGCGGCTCGTCCTTGTAGGTCATCAAGGTGTTGAAGACGTGGGCGCCGAAGCTGGTCTCGGCCGCGTGCCCGCTGCCGCGGTCCTGGTAGCGGACCAGCGTGTGCATCCAGCCATCCGCCCCGCCGCCGTCGCGGAAATCATAGGTAAGCTCGGCGTGCCCGCCTTCCGCGCCCAACTCATCGAGGTCGAGCGCCAAGTCGTGGTTGCGCGGCAGGCGTCCGAGGAAGCGCTCGGCGACCAGGCGGCCGGCCGGGTCGAACACGTCCAGGCGGAGCGGCAAGTCGGCCTGGCTTTCGGCCATGGGCGTCGGCTGCACGACGGTGCTGAAACGCGCCCGGGGCAGCACCGGGAACGGCAGCAGGAAGCCGCGCCCGAGCAGGTTGCCAAGTGCGGGGATGCCGCGGTCGGGCTGCAGGTCGGCGCGCTCGACGTTAACGTGGGCGATGCGGGTGCGGCCGTTCTGCACCACCTCGTAGCGGGGGCGGACGAAGTGGCGGCCGGCGCGCAGCTCGATCTGCGCGGGCCAGCGCAGGCCGGGGAGCAGCTCGGCTACGTCCAGCGCGACGCTGGCGTAGGGCGGGATGTCGCGGTCCAGCGTGGCCGGGGCCTCGGCGCCCATGCGGTCCAGCGCGATCGTGCCGGCGGGGATCGGGGCGGCGTGGCTGTTCTGCACCCAGAGCCGCACCGTCTCGTCCGGCCGCGGCGCGGGCAGCCCGGCGTAGCGGTCGCTGGGCCAGGCGTTGGCGTCGTGGGTGCAGGACAGGCTGGGCTCGCCGTCGGCGCCGTAGGTGTCCAGCGCGTATTTCACCACGTCGTGCCCGGCGACACCGATCGCGTGCAGGAATAGCTGGCCGGAGAACGCCGGCAGGCCGAAGCGGGCGCGGACCTCGGCGCTGTCGATCGTGACGCCGCCGGCGCCCTCGGGCAGCGGCTGCTCCCACTCGGCGACGGCGCGGCCGGCCGCGTCGAACAGGCGCAGCCACAGCCGCACGGCCCCGGCGCCGTAGCCCGCCCAGTAGTTCGCCGTCACCAGCCGGGTGGACAGGCCGCCCTCGTCGCGGAAGAAGGCGTAGTTGGTCGCGAAGTTCAGCCGGTCGAGGTAGCGGCGCGGGTTGGTCAGCAGCGCGTCCGGCAGCCGCGCCGCGTCCAGCGTGCGCAGCGCCATCCCGGCGGGAAGCAGGGGCGCGATCCGGGCGCGCGCGCGGGCGGTGTCGAAGGCGGCGATCAGCAGGGTCGCGCAGGCGGAGTGGCCGATGTCGGTCAGCGCCCGGGCGGGCTGGCCGGCGTGCGTCTGGCCGATGTGGCGGACGTCGTGGACGTAGCTCTCGGCCGGCCGCGGCATTTCGGGGTGGAGGGCGAACAGCGCGTTCGCGACGCCGTCCGGGTCATAGACGGCGATCGGCTCGGCCATGCCGGCGGCCATGGCGGCGATGGCTTCGGCGGCGAGCGGGTGGGCGAACGCCTTGTAGAGCACGTTGCCGCCCTGCTTGGCGTCGAAGGTCGTGATGTCGAGCATGGTCGTATCCTTAAAAGCCCAATCGGCGGCGCATCTCGTCCGCCACCGCCTGCGTGTCGTCCAGCGGGGCGCAGTCCCATGTTTCCAGCCGGCCAGCAAAAATGCGGACCCGGCCATCGGCGCGCAACCCCTCGGTGAAGCGCTCGATCCGGCGGGACCGGCCCGGCAGCGCCGCCAGCAGCACCGGGGCGGAGGTCGCGACCGCCTCCGACACCATCGAGACGCTGTCGGTCGTGACCACGATCGCGTCGGCCAGGGCGAGCAGGCCGAAATACGGGTTGTCGCCGGTCATGTCCCACACCCAGCCGCCGGTCGGCTGGAGCGCGTCGGTTAGAATGCGGCGCACCGCCGGGCCGGTCCGGCGCGAGGGCGTGAGCGCGATGCCGACCCGGTCGCGCCGCATCATCTCGGCCAACTGCGCCGCCAAGGCCGCGCCCACCGCCGCGTCGAGCCGGAAGCGGCCGTTGGCGCCGCCGACCAGCACGGCCACCAGCGGCCGCGGCAGATGCGCCAGCCGGTCCGCCCAGTCCCGGCCGGCCGCCTCCAGCCGCGCCGGCGTCACCCGATGGAGCGCCGTGCGCGCGACCAGCACGTTCGGGCCGGTAAGCTGATCGTGGCGGTTGACGATCACGAGGTCGAACCGCGCCGGGTCCATGCGCGGGTGCTGCACCTGGATCACGCGATGCCCCGGCCGCCGCAGCGCCGCGAGCACCGCGGCCGCGACTCCGCCACAGCCGAACGCGAGCGCTTCCGCGGGGGGCGAGAGCGCGGTCGCCCGCAGCGGGGCCGGCCAGGTGCGGGCCGGAAACCATCGCCACGGCGCGCGGGGGGTGAGCGCCTGCACGCGTGCTTCCAGCCCCGCCGCTTCGGTCAACCCCTGCGCCTGCGCCTGCAGCCCGGCGTAGCCTTCGCTCAGCACGACGCTGCTTGGACCCATGTGGGCTTCTCCGGGACGTGGGCCTCGGGGTCAACGGCGGCGTGGCAGAAAAGTGACACTTCGACCGCGACGGCCGGTTTTCCTTGACTTCGCTGCGGTGCAGCAGTATGTAGCTTCCGCGCACCTCGATGAATTGTGCTCTGACGTTCTGAACGCAGCCCTTCTCTCCATCCAGTGTCTCGCGCCGGTTCGTGGTCCTGTAGATCGCGGATGACGCTCCCGGACCAAATGCGACTCGGGCGCGTCCGAACGAAAGACCAGCCTTATATGACGACTTTCCAAGACCTCGGGCTCACGGCACCGTTGCTGACCGCGCTTGCGACCGAAGGCTACACCGAGCCGACGCCGATCCAGGCGCAGGCGATCCCCCACGTGATGAACGGCCACGACGTCCAGGGCATCGCCCAGACCGGCACCGGCAAGACCGCCGCGTTCGCGCTGCCGATCCTGCACCGCCTGCTCGCCATCCGGAAGCATCCCGGCAAGAAGGGCGCTCGCGTCCTGGTGCTGGCCCCGACCCGCGAGCTGGCCGGCCAAATCGCCGAAAGCTTCCGCGCCTACGGCCGCAACACCGGGCTGAAGGTCGCGTTGATGTTCGGCGGCGTGCCGAAGCCGCGCCAGGCCCGCGCCATGGACAATGGCGTGGACGTGCTGGTCGCGACCCCCGGCCGATTGCTCGACCATCTCAACGACCGTGCCGTGAACCTCGGCAACGTCGAGATCCTGGTGCTCGACGAGGCCGACCACATGCTCGACCTCGGTTTCATCGTGCCGATCCGCAAGATCGCCGCGATGATCCCGCGCGACCGCCAGACGCTGTTCTTCTCAGCCACCATGCCGAAGGAGATCGCCTCCCTCGCCGCCGCCCTGCTGCGGGATCCGGTGCACGTCGCCGTCGCGCCGATGGCGGCCACCGCCGACCGCGTCGAGCAGACGGTCGTGTTCGTGGAGGCCGCCCGCAAGCGCTCGCTGCTGGCCAACATCCTGAAGCGGCAGGACATGGGCCGCACCCTGGTGTTCACCCGCACCAAGCACGGCGCCGACCGGGTCGTGCAGCACCTGGAGGCCGGCGGCCAGGCCGCCGCGGCGATCCACGGCAACAAAAGCCAGGGCCAGCGCGAGCGCGCCCTAGCCGCGTTCAAGAACGGCAGCGTGCGGGTACTGATCGCCACCGACATCGCCGCGCGCGGCATCGACGTGGACGGCGTGACCCACGTGATCAACTTCGACCTGCCCAACGTGCCTGAGAGCTACGTCCACCGCATCGGCCGGACCGCCCGGGCCGGCCACGCTGGCGTCGCTATCAGCTTCTGCGACTCGACCGAGCGGTCGCACCTGCGCGGCATCGAGAAGCTGATCCGGGCCCGCTTGCCGGTAGCCGAGCCGGACGCCTTGGCGGCCTGACGAACGGCGGGACGGGTGGAGACGAGCCTCCTCCCGTTCCGTGCGCCATGCGGTTCTAACCTGCGCCGCGCTCGCCTTGGCCACACCCGACCTCGATCTGGTGCGCCAGGTCTGCCGCCTGCCGCCGCCACGCCTGCTCGGCGTGAGCGGCGGGTTGCGGGTTCACGGCCGCTGGCTCCTGCATCAATTCCGTGATGGCTCGCGCGAGATCGTGGGCGTCGATCTCGCATAGCCGCGCGCGGGGCGCGTGGGCCAACTGGTCCGGAAGGCCGCCCACCCGGGTCGCCAGCACGAAGCGGCCAGCCGCGACCGCCGCGGCCGCGACGCCGCTCTGGCTCGCCTCGCGGTAGGGCAGCACGACGCCGTCGGCCCATCCGAGCAGGCTGGCCAGCTCGCCTTCCGGCACCCAGCGGTTCTCGACGGCAGCGAAGCGGCGCAGGCGGTTCAGGTCCGCGCTTTCCGGCCCGGCGCCCACCACCCGGACGCTCAGCCCCTCGCGGCGGCCGAGCAGCTTCAGGGCATCGGCGAGCAGGTCGAGGCCCTTGTAGGGCAGCAGCCGCCCGAAGCAGAGCAGCCGGAATGGACCGCCATGCGCGCGCGGCGGCGGCGGCGGCGGCCCGAAGGCGAACGGCGACAAGGTGGTCTCGATCATCGGGCGGCCGCGCACCCGGCCCTGCCGCCGCAGCATCGACGTGACGTGCGGGCTGAAGGTAATAAGCGCGTCCGCCCGGCTCAGCAGCACGCGCTGCAGCCGCATTTGCAGCGGCAGGATGTCTCCCGGGTGCAGTTCCGCATCGTGGACCGCCACCGCGAACGGCACCCGCGCCAGGCGCAACGCACGCGCCATCAGCAAGTCGAGCGGCCCGGGCATCGCGCAGAACGCCGCATCCAGCCGCCGCTCTTGCAACTGCCGGGCCAACCGGCGCGCCGTGACGGGAATGGCCAGCATCCGGGCCGCCCAGCCCGCCATGCCGTCATAGGTCCCGACCGGCAACTCCGGGACGGCCAAGCCGGCCTGCACCAGTTCGGCTTGGCGCGACAGCGACAGGATGGGGGTGACGCCGGGCGCGTCGCGCAACGCTTGGGCGAGTTCGGCGGCGTAGCGGGGCCCGGCGCCGCGCCGCCCCCACTGCCAGATCAGCAGCCTCACGCTGGGACCGCCTGGCCGATCCCGCGCAGCGCGGCGGCGAGCGGCCCCGGGCCGAGCCGGGCCGTCACGGCTTGCCGCGCGCGGGCGCCCAGCGCGGTCCGGGCCGGCGCGTCGTCTGCCAGGCGGGCCAGGTGCCGGGCGGCGGCCCCGACATCGGCCTCTGCCCACACCGCGCCCGGCGCCTCGAACACGCCGCGGGGATCGACCGCCGGGACCAGCCGGTAGGGCACCATCGCGGCCGTCTCGTCATCCATGAAATCGACGTTGCCCGACCAGTTCGTGGCGATGACGGCGCGGCCCAGCATCATGCCCTCCGCCGGCACGAGGCCGAAACCCTCGCTGCGGTGGAGCGAGAGCACGATGTCGGCGCAGGCGGTCAGCGCGTGGTTGTCGGCTGCTGGGAACATGCGGGTCTCGAGGCGGATGTTGGGGGCGCCGGCCATGGCGTCGCGCAGCGTCCGCATGTCCGCCGGGTTGTGCTCGGAGTGGCCGACCTTCAGCACCAGCACGCGGTCGGCGCGATCGGCGAACGCCTGCCGGTGCGCGGCGATGGCGGCCAGCGGGTTCTTGCGGGCAAAACTCGATGCCAAGCTGAACGAGGCCAGCACCACCACGGCACCGGCGGGCAGGCCGAACGCCGCGCGGTCGAGCGCGGACGGCGCCGGTGGACGCGACGCGAGGCAGTACGGCACGACACGGACCCGGCCCGGCATCAGCGGCTCCAGCGCCGCCGCGGTGAACCGCGACGGCGCCCAGGCCTCATGCACGAACGGAACCCCCGCGCGCCAGGTGTCCGGCACCACCGGCAGCTCCCACGCCCAGCAGCCGATCACCCGGCGGCCGCGCAGCAGCCGGCGCGGCAAGCGGAGCAGGGCCGCCGGCAGCAGCGGCGCATTGACGTGGAGCGCCAGGGCAGCGCCGGCAGGAGCCGCGTCGTCGGGGCCGCCGCCCACCTCGCCGGGCAGCAGCAGGCCCGCCGACATGCCCCAATGCGGCACGCCGAGTTCGGCGAGTCCGGCCCGCATCAGCCGCGCGCCCTCCCCCAAGCCCGACGCGCGGCCGAGCTCGCCAGCGACGAGCACGCCGTCGCTGGCGTGCGGCGGAGCGCGATCCGGCCGCGGCGCCAGCAGGGCCGTGCCGCGCGCGAGCAACTGCCGGCGCGCCTGCACAGGCAGCGCGCGCCAGAGGCGGTGCAGCGGATGAAGATGGGGGCGCGATGTCATAGGGCATACCTGCCGGGCGGATATGCTCGCGGCAAGGGCCAGGCTTGGTTGCCCTTGGATTAGGTCCGTATAGGATAGGGCCATGGCCGACCTCGCAGCCTTGCTCGACACGATCCCCGCGCCCCTGTCCACCGTCGCGGCGCTCGAACGCCTCGTCGCGTTCGACACGACGTCATGCAACTCGAACCTGGACTTGATCAGTTGGGTCCGCGCCTATCTCGACGGCCTCGATGTTCCGTATCGGCTGAGCTTCGACCCCACCGGCCAGAAGGCGAACCTGCACGCCATCGTCGGGCCGCAGGTCGCGGGGGGGATCGCGCTCTCCGGCCACACCGACGTCGTGCCGGTGGATGGGCAGGCCTGGAGCGGCGATCCGTTCCGGCTGCGGCGCGAGAGCGGACGGCTGATCGGCCGCGGGACCGCCGACATGAAGGGCTTCGTGGCCGCCTGCCTCGCGGCCGTGCCGGGCTTCCAAGCGGCCGGGCTGGCGCGCCCGGTGCACCTCCTGCTCAGCTACGACGAGGAGGTGAGCTGCGACGGCGCCCGCCGGCTGATCGAGGATTTCGCGGACGGCGGCCTTGCGCCGTCGCTCTGCATCGTGGGCGAGCCCTCGGGCATGCAGCCGATCCTGGCGCACAAGGGACGGCTCGCGGTGCAGGTGACGGCACGCGGGCGGACCGGGCACTCCAGCGCGCCCGGCCGGGGGGTCAACGCCGTGTCCGCGGCTGCCGAGGCGGTCGTGTGGGTTGCCGCCGAAGCCCGCCGTTTCGCCGTCGACGGCCCCTTCGCGGAGGGCTTCGACCCGCCTCACACCACCGTGCACGTCGGCACCCTGCACGGCGGGACCATCCTGAACATCATCCCCGAGTTCGCCCGATTCGTCATGGAATGGCGGGTGATCCCCGGCAGCGACGCCGCCGCCGAGCTCGGGCGCATGCACGCCCACGTCGCAGCCATCCTCGAACCCGCCATGCACGCCGTCGACCCATCGACCGGCTTCGAGTTCGAGGCGCTGAACTGGCTTCCGGGACTATCGCTCGACCCGCACCATCCCCTCGCCACGCTGGTGTGCCAACTCACCGGCTCGAACAGCGCCGGCCACGTCAGCTACGGCACCGAAGCCGGCTTGTTCGAGCAGGCCGGCATCCCATCCATCGTGTGCGGCCCCGGCCACATCGCCCAGGCGCACCAGGCCGACGAGTGGATCGCCGAATCCGAACTCGCTGCCTGCGACGCGTTCCTGCGACGGCTCACCTTACGGCTCGCGGCCTCGTGACACTCCCCGAGGCCGCCCACGAGGAGCCCGACCAGCCCGGCGCACTCCACTTCAACGTGACGCTGACGCCGCCCGACTTGGCGCCGTGGGAGGCCGGCAACACCGGCGTGCGCGGCTTCGCCACCTTCGCCGGGCGTCGTCCGGGGCCGCACGTGGTGATCGTCTCGTTGGTCCACGGCAACGAACTGGCGGGCGCCATCGTGCTGGACGCGATGCTGCGGGAGGGCGTGCAGCCCTTGGCCGGACGGCTGACGATCGGGTTCGCGAACCTGGACGCGTTCGCGCTGTTCGACCCACGCCAGCCGACCGCGTCGCGTTTCGTGGACGAGGACTTCAACCGCCTGTGGGACCCGGCGGGGCTCGACGCCTCGCGGCAGTCCAGCGAGTTGGCCCGGGCGCGCGCCATGCGGCCCATCGTCGAGAGCGCCGACATCCTGCTCGACCTTCACTCGATGCTGTGGCCGTCCGATCCGCTTCTGCTCAGCGGGCCGTCCCGCAAGGGCCGGGACCTCGCGATCAGGGTGGGCACGCCGGGCCTGGTGGTCGCGGACCACGGCCACGTGGGCGGCCCACGGCTGATCGATTACATAAGATTCGTCTCGGACGCGACGCCGGCCGCCGCGGTGCTGGTGGAGGCGGGGCAGCACTGGCAGGCGGACACCGTGACGGCCACGCGCGCATGCGTCGACGGCGTGCTCCGCGCCACCGGGCTGCAGGAAGGAACGCCGCCGGGTCCGCCGGCGCATCGTTGCGCGGAGGTGACGCTGGCCGTAACGGCGACCACGAATTCGTTCGCCTTCACCCGGGCGTTCCGCGGTGGCGAGGTCATCCCGTTGCGCAACACGCTGATCGCAATGGATGGCACGGCCGAAATCCGCACGCCGCACGACGACTGCCTGCTGGTGATGCCGAGCCTCCGGCCGAGCCGAGGGCACACCGCGGTGCGTCTAGCGCGGTTCGTATAAGTTGAGGACCATGACCCAAACTCCGCCGGCATTCCTGTTCGCCTCCCTCGCCAACTACATCGAACTCGGGATCGGCCAGGTCGAGGGTTGGCTGTTGCCGACCACCGCTTCCGTCATCGGCCACCTGCTCGTGCAGCAAGCCGCCGCCGGCCTTCGCGGCGACGTCTGCGAGATCGGAGTCCATCACGGGAAGCTGTTCCTGATCCTGGCCAACGCCACGGTCCCCGGGGAGCGGGCCGTTGCGGTGGACGTCTTCGGCGACCAGGACAAGAACGTCGACGGCTCCGGCTCGGGCGACCGGGAGATCTTCGAGCGCCACCTCGCGACCTACTCGCCGGGCGCCAGCGTGGACGTCATCCAGGAGTCGAGCCTCGACCTGGAGCGGCTCGGCTTCCTCTCGCGCCGGTTCCGGTTCATCTCGATCGATGGCGGGCACACGGCGTCGATCACCGCAAACGATTTGCGGCTCGCCGAACGCACGATGCTGCCGGGCGGCATCGTGGCGGTGGACGACATCCTCAGCCATGACTGGACCGGCGTGCTCAGCGGGGTCTCCGCCTACTTGGCCGGGGGTGGCACGCTGGTGCCGTTCGCGCTGGTGCCGAACAAGCTGCTGCTGACGACCGACACCGCCGCAGCGGCGCAGGGCCGGGCGCTGATGCGGCGGAGCTTCCCGCTCGCCTTGTCAAAACAGGAACTGGAGTTCCTGGGCGGCGCGGTCGACAGCTACAACGAGCAACCGTACTACAGCCGCGAGGCCAATGCAGGCCTACGCCAGGCGCTCGACGACCTGTATCGCCAACGTGAACTGCTCGCGAGCCAGTTGTCGGCAGCCCACGCCGAGGTGGCCAACCTCCGCGCCAGCACGTCGTGGCGGGTGACAGCCCCATTGCGCGCGCTCGCCCGGTTGAAGCAACGGGCGGGTGAGTGAGCGAGGCGCCCTGGACTGTATTGGAAGTGCCGGGTCCAGCCGCCATATCGAGTTTGCTGCAGTGCGGCAGGGAGGGTTGTCATGCCACTAAGTGAACCGGTCGGGCGTGAACTGCTGCACCAGCGCGACATCGTCCTGCATGGCTATCAACGCGATGACGGCCAGTTCGACGTCGAAGCCAGCCTGAAGGATACCAAAAGCTATGGGTTCGCCAGCGACGACCGTGGCTACGTCGTGGCGGGCGAGCCGTTGCATGGCATGACGATGCGTATGACCGTTGACGCCGAGTTGCTGATCACGGCGTTCGAGGCGAGCACGGACTACAGCCCCTACTCGATCTGCCCGGTCGCTGCGGAGAATTTCGGGCGGCTGGTCGGCCTTTGTATCGGGCGTGGTTTCCTGAAAGCCGCGGCGGAGCGGGTGGGCGGCACCCATGGCTGCACGCACCTGCGGGAATTGCTGCAGCAAATGGCGACCGTCGCGATCCAGACGCTGTATTCCAAACGCCAGCAATCAGGCAGCGGGGTAAACTCGCCCAAGGGCTTGCTGAACACCTGCTACGCCTACAGCACGAGCGGCCCGCTGGTGCGCAAGCGCTGGCCGGAACACTATACGGGCGCCCCACTGGGGTCGCCGGCATCGCTGGAAACCTAGGGCGTGAGGGCGCCGTGGCCAGCTTCACGGTGCCCGTCCTCGGTGGCTGCCTCACGGAAATAGCGGAAGGCGAACACCCGGATCGCGCTGGTCCGGCCGCCTTTGTCGGGAGCGATGTCGGCCCGGCGCACCAACTCACCCAACCCGATGCGCTCACGCGTGCAGATTTCGCCCAAGGCGTCCCAAATCTCGGGTTCGAGGCGGACGCTCGTCCGGCCCCGGCCGGCGGTCACGTTGCGATTAATCAGCCGGCTTAGCGCCATCGTCAGCGATCCTTGAGCACGAATGTGCCAATACCGAAACAATAACGCATACGCTCGCGACCATCAATCGAATTTTGCTAATATTTTGTTATTTTTGAGACACGACTTCTGGAGGCTGCTCGTTTGGGGCACGCAGCGTCAGCGACAAGGCATGCAGCCCGGTGCCGAGTTCGTGCGCCACCGCCTCGTGCACGGCGCGCGAGCGCTGGACCCGGGTCATGGCGGCGAAGGCGGCCGACACGATCGTCACGTTGTAGTGGGTCTCCCCGCCCGGTGCGGCGCCCGAATGGCCGGCATGTCGGGCGCTGTCGTCGGTGATCTCCAGGGCCACCGGGTGAAAGGCTTCCGTCAGTGCGGCCCGAAGCCGTCCGTGTCTGTCCTGCATAGCTTGCTCTCCGATGTTTCACGCGTCCGGCCAATCCCACTCTTGCCCGGCGGCGTCCAGGGCGCACATAAGTGGAGATGACCCGACGCGCTCCGCGACCCCGGGCCTACGCGCCCGATCCGGCCGCGCCGGGCTCGACATGTGAATACCCTGGGTGCACTGCGCCGGGGGAATATCGTGCGCCGAAATCGCGTACGCTGCTCGACCAGTATTTTTGGTTCTGCCTTGAACACGTCCGCGCCTACAACGCGAAATGGGATTTCTACAAGGGCATGAACCCCGGCCAGATCGAGGCGCAGTTGCGTTACGACACTGGCTGGCAACGGCCGACCTGGCCGCTCGGCCGCCTCGGCGCCCGGTTCCTGGACGAGGACGCCCTGCGCGATCCCCTGCACGTCCTGGCGACGGGCCGGGCACGCGCCGCGGACCGGGCGCGGGCGGAGACGCCTCCCGATTTGCGGGAACCATTGACCACACTCGGTCTTGACTGGCCAGTGACGCTCGACACCGTCAAGACGCGTTACAAGGAACTGGCCAAGCGGCACCACCCGGACGCCAATGGCGGCGATCGCGCGGCAGAGGAGCGGCTGAAGACGATCAATCTCGCCTACGCCGCCGTCCGCACCCGCCTGGCCGCCGAACCGAGGCTGGCGGCCGCCGGGTAAGCTTCCGGCCTGGCGCGGGCCGGGCTATTTTTGCGCTGGAACACTGAGGATCGCCTATGAACAAGGTTGCAACTTTGGCCGACACCCGCCCCGCCGCCACCTCCGCGATTGACGTGCCGGACACCAGTGTGTCGGGCCGCGAGACGTTCGGCATCGACATCGACATGCAGGTTCCGGCCTTTTCCGTACGCACCGAGCATGTGCCGGAGATCGACGACACCTACCGGTTCGACCGCGAGACCACGCTCGCCATCCTGGCCGGGTTCAGCTTCAACCGCCGGGTGCTGATCCAGGGCTACCACGGCACCGGCAAGTCCACGCATATCGAGCAGGTAGCGGCGCGGCTGAACTGGCCGTGCATTCGGGTGAACCTCGACAGCCACATCAGCCGGATCGACCTGATCGGCAAGGACGCGATCGTCCTCAAGGACGGCAAGCAGATCACCGAATTCCGCGAGGGCATCCTGCCGTGGGCGCTGCAGCACGCGTGCGCGCTGGTGTTCGACGAGTACGACGCCGGGCGGCCGGACGTGATGTTCGTGATCCAGCGGGTGCTGGAGGTGGAGGGGCGGCTGACCTTGCTCGACCAGAACAAGGTGATCCGGCCGCATCCGTCGTTCCGCCTGTTCGCCACCGCCAACACGGTCGGCCTGGGCGACACGACCGGGCTGTACCACGGCACCCAGCAGATCAACCAGGGCCAGATGGACCGCTGGAACATCGTCGCGACCCTGAACTACCTGCCGCACGCGCAGGAAACCCAGATCGTCATGGCCAAGATGGGCGCCGACCCGAAGGACACGGCGGCGCGCAAGCGGATCGAGAGCATGGTGGCGCTGGCCGACCTGACGCGCGCCGGGTTCATCAACGGCGACATCTCGACCGTGATGTCGCCGCGCACCGTGATGACCTGGGCCGATAACACCCGCATCTTCGGCGATGTCGGCTTCGCGTTCCGGCTGACGTTCCTGAACAAGTGCGACGAGGCGGAGCGGAGCACGGTGGCCGAGTACTACCAGCGCTGCTTCAACGAGGAGATCCCGACCGGTGTGCCGGCCCGCAAGGCGCTCTGACCGTTGAGCGGGACCAAGGACAACAACCGGGCGGAGGACTTCAAGCGCGCCACCGCCGGCGCCCTGCGCGCGATGGCGCAGTCGCCCGAGGTGCAGGTCGCGTTCCAGCCGGGCCCGTCGGGACTGGTCGGCAAGCGTGCTCGCCTGCCGCTGCCCACCCGCGCGCTGCCCCCGGCCGAAATAGCCAAGCTGCGCGGCGCCGCCGACAGCGTGGCACTGCGGGTGCGCCACCACGACGAAGCCCTGCACGCCTCGCGCAGCCCGGCGCAGCGCGAGGCCAAGGACGTGTACGACGCGCTGGAGCAGGCGCGGGTCGAGATCGTCGGCGGCCAGCACATGACCGGGGTCGCCGCCAACCTGCGCGCGCGCCTGTCGGAGGAGTGCGAGGCCGAGGGCTACGACCGGATGACCCGCAAGGAGCAGCTGCCGTTGCCCGCCGCCCTGGCTTTGCTGGCGCGCGAGCGGATGTCGGGCGAGGCGTCGCCGGCAGCGGCCCGGCGCATCCTGGAAAGCTGGCGCGACACGCTCGGCCCCGAGGCGAACCGCGCCATGGCCGACCTTGCGACCGCGCAAGACGACCAGGCGGCCTACACCACCGCCGCCCGGCGCCTGCTGGCCGCGCTGCAGTTGGCCGAGGCCGAAGCGGAGGCTGAGCCGGACGACAGCGACGACGAGGGCGAGGACGGCGGCGAGCAGGCCGGCAGCCAGGACAACAGCCAGGACAGCCAGGGCGAGAGCGCGGCCGAGCAGGACAGCACGCTCGGCGAGCAGCCGGAGCAGATGTCCGGCGAGGCGGCCGACGACACCGGCGAGCAATCCGAGGAAGAGGACGCCGCCGCGGCCGAGGGCGACGACCGGCCCGGCGGCCCGCAGCCGCAGCGCGACCGCCCGGCCGCCGAGGACCGCGCCACCTACCGCGCGTTCAGCCGCGCCAACGACGAGGAGGTCGACGCCGACGACCTCTGCGACCCGGACGAGCTGACCCGGCTGCGCCAGCAACTCGACCAGCAATTGCAGCACCTGCAGGGCGTCGTCTCCAAGCTCGCCAACCGGCTGCAGCGCCGCCTGATGGCGCAGCAGACCCGCGCGTGGGAGTTCGACCTGGAGGAGGGGATGCTGGACGCGGGCCGGCTCGCCCGGGTGATCGTGAACCCGATGCAATCATTGTCGTACAAGCGGGAACGGGAGACCGATTTCCGCGACACGGTGGTGACCCTGCTGATCGACAACTCGGGGTCGATGCGCGGGCGGCCGATCACGGTGGCGGCGATGTGCGGCGACATCCTGGCGCGCACCCTGGAGCGCTGCGCGGTGAAGGTCGAGGTGCTGGGCTTCACCACCCGCGCGTGGAAGGGCGGCCAGAGCCGGGAGCGCTGGGTCGCGGAGGGCAAGCCGCGCAACCCGGGGCGGCTGAATGACCTGCGGCACATCATCTACAAATCCGCCGACGCGCCGTGGCGCCGGGCGCGCAAGAACCTGGGGCTGATGCTGCGCGAGGGCCTGCTGAAGGAGAACATCGACGGCGAGGCGCTGCTGTGGGCGTACCGCCGGCTGATGGCCCGCAGCGAGCACCGCCGCATCCTGATGGTGATCAGCGACGGCGCGCCGGTCGACGACAGCACGCTGTCGGTCAACCCGGGCAACTACCTGGAACGGCACCTGCGCGAGGTCATCCGTGAGATCGAGGGCCGCGACGTGGTGGAGCTGATCGCGATCGGCATCGGCCACGACGTGACGCGCTACTACCGCCGCGCGGTCACCATCGTCGACGCCGAGGAGCTGGGCGGCACGGTGATGAAGAAGCTGGCCGAGCTGTTCGACGAGGACGCGGCGCTGGCGTGGGCGCGGGCGGCGGCCGACCGCTCGGCAGTGGTGGCATAGCGGGCACGCTTCATCGCTCGACAAGCGCCCGTCGATCGGTCTAGTTCGGACCGATTGAGGGCGAAGCCAGCCGATGCACATCCGGCCTCCCAGCCGATTCGACCGGGTCACCCCCAACGCCTCCATCCGCGAGCGCCGCCGCCGGCGGCGGCCGATGCTGGTCGGCTCGCTGCTGCTGCACGCCCTGCTGCTGGCTGCCATCGTCTGGACGCTGCAGCCGGGGCCGGAGGGGGACAGCCAGCCCCTGCCCGAGCCGTCCTCGTTCGACATGGTGTTCCAGGGCGGCGCGGCGAAGCCGAGTTCCTTGGCGCACACCCCGGACGCCAAGGCGTCGACCGCGCCCGGAGACGTCGCCGCGCTACCGAAGCCAGTGCCGCAGCCGACGCAGCGGCCGGAAGCGCCCCCGCCTCCTGCGCCCGAAGCGCCGACGCCCCCTGCCCCCGAGACGGCCCCGCCGACGCCACCGCCCCAACCTGCGCCGCCTAAACCCGCGCCGCCAGCGCCGCCCGTGCCGCCCCGGGTCGAACTGCCCCCGCCGCCGCTGCCGGCGCCGCTGTCGATACCGGTCCCCCAGCCCCCGCCCACGCCGGCGCCGCCGCGCCCAAGGCCGCCCGTGGCCGCGCGCCCGGTGCAGCCGGCCGAGCCGCGCAGCCCATCCGGCTTCCCACGGCCGCAGAACTACTCCTTCGGCACGCCATCCCGGCCGACGCAGCTCGGCGGGCTCAGCAACGCGCCGCAAACCGCCGGACCCTACCAGCCGGCGCCGCGCATCACCGGCGCGCAACTGGGCCGTGACTGGATCAACGCCTACAGCGCCTGGGTGCAGCGGCATTTGTACTATCCGCAGCAGGCGGCCGACAATGGCGAGGACGGCACGGCGGAGGTCCTGCTGACGATCGACCGCTACGGCCGGGTGCAGTCCGTCGAGCTGGTCGGACGGTCAGGCTCGCAGTGGCTGGACCTTGCGATCCAAGGGATGTTCCGCCGCCAGATCGTGCCGCCGTTCCCGCCCGACACGAAGGAGGACTCGGCGACGGTGGACCAGACGATCCACTATATCCTGCGCCGCTGAACCGATGGCCGGTTCGCCCCTTGGAGCAGGGTCAAGCCAATCGGCGCTTCAGCGTTTCGTTGATCAGCGCCGGGTTGCCCTTGCCTTCCATCGCCTTCATCACCTGGCCGACGAAGAAACCGAACAGCTTGTCCTTGCCGCCGCGGTACTGCGCCAGCTTGTCCGGGTTCGCCGCGATCACCGCGTCCACCGCCGCGTCGATCGCACCGGTATCGGTCACCTGGCGCAAGCCGCGCGCGTCCACGATCGTGCCGGGCCGCTCACCGGTGTCCACCATCGCCTCGAACACATCCTTGGCGATACGGCCGTTGATGGTGCCGTCCGCCATCAGGTCCAGCATCTCACCCAATGACCCGGCGCTGACCGGGCTGTCCTCGATGCGGCGCCCGGTGCGGTTCAGGGCCGCGAACAGGTCGCCGATGATCCAATTCGCCGCCGGCTTGGGGTCGCGCCCGGCCGCCACCGCCTCGAAGAACGCCGCCACCGCCTGCTCGGCGACCAGCACCCCGGCATCGTAGGGCGACAGGCCGTACTCCGACACGAACCGGGCGCGCTTGGCGTCCGGCAGCTCCGGCAGCCCGGCCTTCAGCTCCGCCACCCAATCCTCGTCGAGGACCAGCGGCAGCAGGTCCGGGTCGGGGAAATACCGGTAGTCGTGGGCGTCCTCCTTGCTGCGCATCGACCGCGTGGTCCCGCGCGCGTTGTCGAACAGCCGCGTCTCCTGCTGCACCTCGGCGCCGCTTTCCCACACGCCGACCTGCCGGGTCGCCTCCGCCTCGACCGCCTGCGTGACGAACCGGATCGAGTTGACGTTCTTGACCTCGCAGCGCGTGCGGAACGGCTCGCCGTGGCGGCGCACCGACACGTTCACGTCCGCGCGCATCGACCCCTCCTCCATGTTCCCGTCGCAGGTGCCCAGATACCGCAGGATGGTCCGCAGCTTGCGAAGGTAGGCGCCCGCCTCCTCCGGGCTGCGCAGGTCGGGCTCGCTCACGATCTCCATCAGCGCGACGCCGGAGCGATTCAGGTCGATGTACGACTGGGTCGGGTTCTGGTCGTGCAGCGACTTGCCGGCGTCCTGCTCCAGGTGCAGCCGGGTCACGCCGATGCGCTTGGAGCTGCCGTCCGACAGCTCGATCTCCACCGACCCGGCGCCGATGATCGGGTGGTACAGCTGGCTGATCTGGTACCCCGCCGGCAGGTCGGCGTAGAAGTAGTTCTTGCGGTCGAACCGGCTGACCAGGTTGACCTGGGCGTCCAGGCCGAGCCCGGTGCGGACCGCCTGCGCCACGCACTCGCGGTTCACCACGGGGAGCATCCCGGGGAACGCCGCGTCGACGAAGCTGACCTGGCTGTTGGGCGGCGCGCCGAACTCGGTGGCGGCGCCGCTGAACAGCTTGGCGTGGCTGATGACCTGGGCGTGCACCTCCAGCCCGACCACGATCTCCCACGGCCCCGTGCTGCCCTCGACCGTGTAGCTCATGCCATCACCGCGGGCGCATGGGTGAACCCGGCCGCGCGCTCGAGTGCGGCGGCGACGGCAAACACGGTTGCCTCGTCGAACGGGCGGCCGAGCACCTGCAGCCCAAGCGGCAACCCGGCCCCATCCAGACCGGCCGGCACCGACATGCCGGGGATGCCCGCCATGCTCGCCGGCACCGTGAAGACGTCGTTCAGGTACATCTTAATCGGATCATCCATGTTGTCGCCTTGCGCGAACGCGGCCGAGGGCGCCGTGGGGGTCAGCAGCGCGTCGACCTGCGCGAACGCCTCGGTGAAGTCGCGCAGGATCAGCGCCCGCACCTTCTGTGCCCGCAGGTAGTAGGCGTCGTAATACCCCGCGCTCAGCACGTAGGTGCCGATCAGGATGCGCCGCTTCACCTCCGCCCCGAAGCCCTCGGCGCGGGTGCGCTCGTACAGCTCGGTCAGGTCCTCGCCCTCGACGCGGGCGCCGAACCGCACGCCGTCGTAGCGCGCCAGGTTGGACGAGCACTCGGCCGGGGCCACGATGTAGTAGGTCGCGAGGCCATACTTGGTGTGCGGCAGCGACACGTCGACGATCGTCGCGCCGGCGTCGACCAGCCAGTCCAGCCCACGCTGCCACAGGGCGGCGATCTCGGCCGGCATGTCGTCCGGCCGGTACTCGCGCGGCACGCCGATGCGCAGGCCGGCGACGCCCCGGGCGCAGGCGGCGGCGAAATCGGGCACGGGCAGGTCCGCCGACGTGCTGTCCTTCGCATCGAACCCGGCCATCGAGCGCAGCAGGATCGCGCAGTCCTCGACCGACCGCGCGAACGGCCCGGCCTGGTCGAGCGACGACGCGAACGCCACCACCCCCCAGCGGCTGCACCGCCCATAGGTCGGCTTGATCCCGGCCACGCCGCAGAACGACGCGGGCTGGCGGATCGAGCCGCCGGTGTCGGTGCCGGTGGCGCCCATCGCGATCCGCGCCGCCACCGCCGCCGCCGACCCGCCCGAGGAGCCACCGGGCACCAGCGCCGCGCCGTCCTCGCGGGTCCAGGGGTTGGTCACCGGGCCGTAGGCGGAGGTCATGTTGGACGACCCCATGGCGAACTCGTCGAGGTTCGACTTGCCCAGGAACACCGCGCCGTCCCGCAGCAGGTGCGCGGTGACGGTGCTCTCGTACGGCGGCACGAACGGCGACAGGATGCGGCTGCCGGCGGTGGTCCGCACGCCTTCGGTGCAGAACAAATCCTTGATCGCCAACGGGATGCCGGCCAGCGGCCCCGCCTCGCCGCGCGCCAGCGCCGCGTCCGCCGCGTCGGCGCGGGCCAGCGCCGCCTCGGGCGTCTGGGTGATGTAGGCGTTGAGCCGCGGGTTCAGCGCGGCCACGCCGTCGACATGCGCCTGCACCAGCTCGCGCGCCGAGAACCGCCGCGCGCGCAGCCCGGACGCGGCGTCCGCGATCGTCAGGCCGGTCAGGCTCATTCGACGACTTTCGGCACGGTGTAGAACGCCCCCGCGCGCGCTGGGGCGTTGCCCAGCACCAGTTCGGCGATGCCGCCATCCGTCACCACGTCCTCGCGCAGCCGCATCGCCATGTGCGCCGCACCCGCCAGCGGCTCCACGCCGTCGACGTCGACCTCGTTCAGTTGCTCGATCCAGCCCAGGATCGAGTTCAACTGCGCCTGCAACGGGGCGATATCGCTCTCAGGCACGGCGATGCGGGCGAGCTTGGCGATGCGGCGGACGGTCGCGGGATCGAGCGACATGGGTGCGGTAAATCCTTGGCGAGTGCGAAGCGGCGGACCATAAACGCGGCAATGCCCCTGTTCAACCTGACCGACCTGTTCGCCCAGCTCTCCCGCAACCAGCGCCTGCTCGGCGTCGACCCGGGAGCCCGCACCGTCGGCTTGGCGCTCAGCGACGTGCGCCGGGTGCTGGCCAGCCCGTTCGGCAACATCCGCCGCGGCAAGCTGTCCGCCAACGCCGACAAGATCGCCCACCTCGCCCGGCGGGAGGGCGCAGCCGGGCTGGTGGTCGGCCTGCCGCTGGAGATGGATGGCGGCTTCGGCCCGGCGGCCCAGGCGGCGCGCGACTGGACCCACGCGCTGTCGGACGCGACCGGGCTGCCGGCGATGATGTGGGACGAACGGCTGTCGTCCGCCGCCGTCAACCGGTTCCTGATCGAGGAAGCCGACATGAGCCGCGCCAAGCGCGCCCAGGTGGTCGACCGCGCCAGCGCCGCCTACATCCTGCAGGGCGCGCTGGACGCCTACCGCGAGCAGTCGATGCCCTCCGATGCATGACGCCGTCCGCCAGGCCATCGCGACTCGGCGCAGCGTCCGCGGCTTCCGGCCCGACCCGGTGCCGGACGCCGTGCTGCGCGACATCCTCGCCGTGTCCGCCCGCGCGCCGAGCGCCACCAACACCCAGCCCTGGCGCGTCCACGTCCTGACTGGCCGCGCCCGGAACCGCCTGTGCGACGCCGTGATCGCCGCCCGCGACGCCGGGTCGGAGCCGCCGCCGGAGTACGCGTACTATCCCGATGCCTGGCGCGAGCCGTACCTGTCGCGCCGGCGCAAGGTAGGCTTCGACATGTACGCCCTGCTCGGCATCGACCGGCGCGACCTGGACGCCCGCCACGCCCAGCACACGCGCAACTTCCGCTTCTTCGACGCGCCGGTCGGGATGATGTTCACGATCGACCGCGACATGGGCCTGGGCGCCTACCTCGACCTCGGCATGTTCATGCAGAACGTCATGACCGCGGCGCGCGGCTACGGGCTGGACACCTGCCCGCAAGCCGCCTGGGCCGGCTACCACGCGGTGATCCGCGCGGAACTGGGGTTGCCGGACGCGGCGCTGGTGATGTGCGGGATGGCGCTGGGGTGGGCCGATGAGAGCCTGAAGGTGAACACCCTGGCCACGGAACGCGCGAGGCTGGAGGAGTACGCGACCTTTTTGTCGATGACCCACGATCGCCCCCAGGACTGACGCATGAAGCTGTTTGACGTTGTGGGCGACGCCGTTCGGCGTGATCGAGGTGGGGTGGCCCCGGACTCTGGCGACGATGCGCGGCCGCGTCACGCCTTCGGCTGGCCGACCGTGATCGGCGGGCTCGCGGTCGGCGGCATGGCCTTGGGCATCGCTTCGAACTGGCCCGGTTTCGCCGCTGCCGGCCTGAACGTGACCCAGGCGCTTTGGCTGCTTCCCGGCCTCGTGGCGCTGCATTTGGGCCAGTTGTTTCTGGCGGGAGTGGCGTGGCGCACCCTGTTCGTCGGGTCGCGGCCGGGCGTCGTGGCGTTCTATCGCCTGCGGGTCATCCGCGAGGGCATCGACTCCCTGCTTCCGGTCGCCCAAGTCGGCGGCGAAATCGTGGGCGCCCGATTGCTCTCGCAGCGCGGGGTCCGGATGGGTCAGGCGGCGGCCAGCGTCATCGTGGACGTCACGGTCGAGTTGCTGACCCAGGTGGCCTTTCTCGCGGCCGGCCTGTGCGCCCTGGCGTGGCTGTCGCGAAACGGGGCCTGGGGTGGGGCGTGGGGCACGTGGATCAAGGCGACGCTGGCCGGCATGACACTGGCGGCTTCGCTGATCCTGGCGCAACGTTTCGGCCTGCTGCGCGCGCTGGAGGCGTTGCTGCGCGGCATGGCCCGGCGCTGGCCGACCCTTGCCGGCGCATCGCTCGATGGCGTGCACGCGGCGGCGCTGGACTTCTATCGCCAGCCAGCGGCGCTCGTGCGCAGCGCCGGGCTGCACCTGCTCGCCTGGACGCTGGGCAGCGTCGAGACCTGGGCGATCCTGCACGCGTTCTCGCTCCCGGCGACCCCGCTGCAGGCGTTCACGGTCGAGAGCCTCGGCATGGCCGCCCGCAGCGCCGGGTTCGCAATTCCGGCGGCGCTCGGCGCCCAGGAGGGCGGTTTCGTGCTGGCGGCAGCGGCAATCGGCGTCCCGGTCGCGCCGGCCCTCGCACTTTCGCTGGTGAAGCGGCTGCGCGAGTGCCTGGTCGGGCTGGTCGGGTTGGCACTCTGGCGAACCGCCGTCAGCCGCCCGGCATCGCCCTGTCCAGCGAGTTGGTAACCGTCCTGGACTGCCTCGCCGCGATAGCCGCATTCCTGGCGGCGTGCGGCTTGATCGCCGTAGCCGCGGGAGCCATCGCGGTGCAGCGCTTCTCCGTCCGCGCCCGTGTCCACGCGCGCGGCTACCCGGCCGTCAGCGTCCTGAAACCGTTATGCGGCGACGAACCGCTGCTCGAGGCGGCGCTCGCCACGATGTGCGTGCAAACCTATCCTAATTTCCAAATCGTGTTCGGCGTGCAGGACGTGGACGACCCGGCGCTACGGGTCGTGCAGCGATTGAAGGAGCGTTTTCCCGCCTGCGACATCGCCGTGGTAATCAGTGCCGTCTCGCATGGGCCGAACCGTAAAATCAGCAACCTGATCAACATGATGGCCGTCGTGCGCCATGAGACGCTGGTGTTCTCGGACAGCGACCTGCACGTGGCGCACGACTACCTCGAACAGATCGTGGCCGCCTTGGAAATACCCGGAACCGGCCTGGTCACGACCGTCTGCGTGGGCTTGCCGACAGCGGCTGGGCCGGCCGCCAAGCTGGGAGCGACGGTCATCAGCCACTCGTTCCTGCCCAGCGCCCTCCTGTCCCGGGCGTTGGGCCGCCAGGACTGCCTTGGCACCACCATGGCGCTGCGGCGCGACACCCTGGCGGAGGTCGGAGGGTTGGCCTCCTTGGTGCGGCATCTCGCGGACGACAACGTCCTCGGCAGGCGAGTGCATCTGCTCGGCTTGGGCATCGGGCTCGCCGGCACGGTGCCGCTGACGGCCGTGCCGGAAGGGTCGCTCCGTGCGCTGTGGCAGCACGAACTGCGCTGGGCGCGTACCATCCGTGCGTTGGAGCCACTCCTGTTCGCCCTCTCCACCCTGCAATTCCCCCTGTTCTGGGCCGCGGTCGCGTTCACGCTAAGCGGGGGGTCTGCCTGGTCCGCCGGACTGTTCACCACGGCTTGGGCGTTCCGGGCCGTTGCGGCACGATGGATCGACCACGCCTTGCTGCGGCAACGCTGGCCGGCCGGCGCCGCCCCGGTCTGGCTGCTGCCGCTGCGGGACGTCATGTCGGTCAGCCAAGTCGCTGCCAGCTACCTCGGGGGGCGCGTCGTTTGGCGCGGGCGGGTCATGCGCGCCGACGACGGCCGAACCGCAGCGCTGACCCGCGTGGCGCCATCGAGGCGGTAGCCCGGCCGGCGCGAACTCATACCAGCGGCCATTCGGTGCGATCGCCAAGGCAAGTGGCAGGTTGAGGCGCTGCCTCAAGCTCCGCCAAAGGCATGATGCCTTTGGAAACCCAAATAGATGCGGGTCTGGGGCCTCAGGCCCCAGCGGGTCCAGGGCAGAGCCATGGCCTTCGACCTTGCCTCGGGCGGCCATCCCATAGGAAGGATCGCGCATGCTGGGAACAAGCAGTCATTGCCAGCGCAGCCGGCGCTCCTCGGCGACGTCCAGCAGCGCTTCCACCGCCAGGCGCGGCAGGCGCCCCAGCGAGAAGCGGCGGCGGGCACGGAAGCGGCGGGGGCGGGCCCGCTCGCCGCCAAGGCGCCGCACCAGTTCGTCGAGGGTCGTGATGCCGTCGACCAAGCCGAGCTCCTTGCCGCGGTCGCCGAGGAAAAAGCTGCCGTCGAACACCGCCGGATCGTCGGACAGGCGCGCGCCGCGGCGGCTGCGGACCCAGGCCTTGAAGCGGGCGTGGATGTCGGTCATCAGCGCCTGCACGAACGCCACGTCCTCCGGCCGTTCCGGGCGGAACGGGTCGAGCCGCGACTTGTTCTCGCCGGCCGTGTACACCCGGCGCTGCACCCCGTAGCGCGCGATCAGTTCGTCGAACCCGAACCCGCCGCCGATCACCCCGATGCTGCCGACGATGCTCATGGCGCTGGCGTGGATTTCATCGGCCGCGCAGGCCAGCCAGTAGCCGCCCGACGCCCCCGTCTCGCCAATCACCGCGTGCACCCGGATGCCGCCCTTCTCCGCCCGGCGGCGCACCAGGCCCGCGATCAGGTCCGACTGCACCGGCGAGCCGCCAGGGCTGTCGATGTCCAGGATGAGGTTGCCGCCCTTGGCCGTGGCCGCGAAGGCGCGCTCGATCAGCGGCCCCGCCGACCGCAAGCTGAGCGAGCCGTCCCGCGCTGCGATGGTGCCGTACAGTTCCACGACCGCGACCCGGGGCCGGCGCCAGAATAGGATGTCCATGCGGGTATATCAGGGGTGGACGGCGCGACAGGCAAGCATCGGACGCGGGCGTGACGTAGCTTGCCGGAATGACCCTGGAAACCTCCTTGTACGCGGCCGTGAAGGCCTTCCTGGAGGCCCGCGGCTTCACTGCGAAGGGCGAGATCGGCGGTTGCGACATCGTGGCGCTCCGGGGCGAGGAACCGCGGCGGCTAGCGATCGTCGAGCTGAAGCTGAGCCTCAACCTGGAGCTGCTGCTGCAGGGCGTCGACCGCATGGCGGCAGCCGACGAGGTCTGGCTCGCCGTCCCCGCGACCCGGCGTGGCCGCGATCGCGACCGCCGGATGGTCCGGCTGTGCCGGCTGCTCGGGCTGGGGCTGCTGGCCGTCGGCGGCGGCGGCCGGGTCGAGGTGCTGGCCGAGCCGGAGCCGTACCGGCCCCGCGCCAACCCGAAACGCCGCGCCCGGCTGGTCCGCGAGCATTTCCTGCGGCGGGGCGATCCGATGCTGGGCGGCTCGGCCGGGCAGCTTCACATGACCGCCTACCGGCAGCAGGCGCTCGACTGCGCAGCCGCACTGGCCGACGGCCCGCGCACGACCCGGGAATTGGCCGCCATCACGCCAGCGGCGCCTGCGATCGTGCTGCGGAACGTGTACGGCTGGTTCGAGCGGGTGTCGCGCGGAACCTACCGGTTGACCGGCACGGGGCGGTTGGCATCGGCGCTGATGAGGGGCGGTGTCGAGGTGGATGCGCCGGGCAGCTAGGGCGACGCCGGGCAGCGGCGCGGCTTGCTTCGAAGCTGCAACGACAATTCCAATCGACAATACGCTCGATGCAACGTTTCTTTCGTCATCAACGCAACAGGTGCGAGACATTCGTCAGGATGTCACGTTACACACCGACAACGTGGCTTGTCACGCCCTCTCTGACCGCCATACTTGGGTTCGCTCGATCCCCGAACGAATCCGCTCCAAGGAGATTTATCCGTGCGAAAAATCATGACCATGTCCGTCGCTGCGCTCGCCCTGTCGTTCGCGACGGCCGCCATGGCGCAGACGGCCCCGATGGGTTCGGCGAACGGCTCGCCCCCGATGAGTTCCGACAGCATGGGCGCCGGGTCGAGCGAGGCGGCCCCGCCGGCGGGTCCGGGCACGCGCCATCCGCGGCATGCGCACCACCGCCGCCATCATCACTCACGCCACCACGCCGCCCATGCTGGGCAAGCGGCGCCCGCCCAGTGATGTGCCGGCCGCAGCGCCTCGGCGCTGCGGCCAAGCCTTCGTGCCACCAAGCCCTTAGTGCTACCCTGGCCGGTCATCGTGGCGCGCCCTGGTGGACTCGAACCACCGACCTTCGGATTAGAAGTCCGTTGCTCTATCCAACTGAGCTAAGGGCGCGTCAGTGCGTCCAATTGTCGGTCCGGCCGTAGCGGAAATTGTCGGCGTAGGATTTCGGTTTGTGCGGCCCCTGCGCCGGCGGAATCTCGACGTCGCAGTCGTAGCCATGCTTCTCCGCGTACGCGACCGCGTCGTCCCGGCTGTCGAAACGCAGCCGCACCTGCCCGCGGGTGTCGCCCTGGCCCCACCAGCCCATCAACGGGTCGTTCACCTCCCGCGAGGGGCCGAACTCCATCACCCAGTTGCCGGCCCCGGCCGTGCCGGACTGCATGGCGGTCTTGGGACGCATGAAGATGCGAACGCGCAAGGCACTCTCCCGATGAATGGTCGGGGCGAGAGGATTTGAACCTCCGGCCCTCTGCTCCCAAAGCAGATGCGCTACCAGGCTGCGCCACGCCCCGACACCGCCGGGCACCGCCGCGGCTGCGGCCGGACCCTAACGGCCCGGGGCGCTTTCTTCAAGCTACGATGCGTTGCCGAAGATGCGCTGCTGCACCTTGTCCCCGACGCGGAGGTTCAGCCGGGCGGCGGTGCCGGCGGCAAGTTCCAACGTGGCGCGCACCTCGCCGTGGCTCGGGATTTGCGCCAAGCTTCCCGGCACCGTGTTCTCGGCAATATGGCGGATGCTGCCGTCGGGGTTGAGGAACAGCATGTCCAGCGGGGCGATGGTGTTGCGCATCCACATCGTCGAGTCGCGCGGCGTGCCCCAGTCGAACAGCATGCCGCCATCCGCCGCCACGGCCGGGCGGAACATCAGCCCGGTCGTTTGCTGCTGCTGGGACATGGCCATCTCCACGTCGAACTCGTGGCGCTGGCCGTCGGAGCTGACAATGACCAGCTTCTCCTTCGGCAATTCCGGCTGCGGCCCGGTTTGGGCGCGCGCCAAGGTTGCTGCGATCACCACGGACAGGGCCGCCGCCAACACGCCACGACGCAACATTCAGGCAGTCTCCTTCATCGACAATTCCGCCAACTCCACGATTTCGTCGCGCACCGGGCCTTCCCGCGGCGCGTCGCGCAGGGTGGTGAACCAGTGCTCGGGCGGGTTTCGTCCGGCCGCCCGGTTGTAGGTCAGCCCACGCAGCACCGCCTCCGCCGCCGCCGTAGTGCGCGGCGGAATGTCGACGCCGTTCAGCGTGGCCCAGGCCCCGGCCCAGCAGCGGCCGACCGTGTAGGGGTTGTAGCCGCCGCCGCCGGTCACGACCAGCCGGTGCGCCACATCCCGCAAAGCGGCCACGACCGACCAGTGCGCGTTGTTGGACAGCGATAGCTTCGCCAGCGGGTCCTCCTCGAGCGCGTCGGCACCGCATTGCAGGAACACCGCGTCGGGACGGTGCGCGCACACCAACGGCAGGATCGCGTCGTCCAGCAGCAGGCGCATCTCGGTGTCGTTGAAGCCCGGCGGCACTGGGAAGTTGCGGGCCATGCCCCCCGCCCGGTCGCCCGCCAAGCCGCTGCGGGGCCAGCGCCCGGCCTCGTGCACGCTGATCGTGAGCACGCGGCCGTCGTCGTGGAACGCGTCCTGCACCCCGTCGCCATGGTGGGCGTCGATGTCGACGTAGGCCACCCGCTCCAGCCCGGCGTCGAGCCAGGCGAGGATGCCGAGCACGGGGTCGTTCAAGTAGCAGAAGCCGGAGGCGCGGGCGGGGCGGCCGTGATGGGTGCCGCCGCCAGGGCAGAACACGACGCCGCCGGGCAACGTCAGCCGGGCCGCCAGCATGACCCCGCCAGCCGAGGTCATGGGGCGGCGATAGATTTCGCGGTACACCGGATTGCCCTCGGCCCCGATCCGGAAGCGCTCGCGGTCCGCGTCGCTGACCGCCTGGTCGGCCTCCGCCCGGCGCAGGGCCGCGACGTAAGCCGGGTCGTGGAAGCGCGTGACCTCCGCCTCGGTCGCCATCGGGGCCACCAGGTACGCCGCGTCGTCCAGCCACCCCATCGCGCGCACCAGGTCGGTGCAGATCGACACGCGCGGGATGGCGAGCGGGTGCTTCGGACCGTAGGTCGAGGCGCGGTATATCTCGCTGCCGATATAGCGCGGCCGCACCCGGGGGTCGGCCACGGCGCGCCTATTATCGAGTGCGGCTGAATATTTCATTGCGAATTCATCACGGAAATGTGAGCATGGGTCCGGACTTGGATGCACCGTTTGTCACGTGGAGGCTGCCTTGGATCTTGATAGCCCTGATTCCTCCGAGCGAGTGCAACGCGAGCGGGATTTTCACAACCAGCGGTTCACCGATGACGGCCGCGCCGAGCAGGAGAAGTACTACTTCGCCTGCTCCAAGGGCTCGGCGTCGGTCGATGCGCAGGTCCGCACCCTGAGCCGTGATGCCGACGTGCTGGAGTACGGCTGCGCCAAGGGCGACACCAGCTTCGACCTCGCCCCGGTCTGCCGCACGCTCACCGGCATCGACATCTCGGACGTGGCGATCTCGGCCGCGGAGGACCGGGCGGCGCAGCTTGGGCTCGCGAACACCCGCTTCCTCACCATGAACGCCGAGCGGATGACCTTTCCGGACGCCAGCTTCGACCTGGTGTTCGGGCGCGGCATCATCCACCACCTCGACGTGGACCGCTCGCTGTCCGAGATCGCCCGCGTGCTCCGGCCCGGCGGCAAGGCCCTGTTCTGGGAGCCGCTCGGCCACAACCCGATCATCAACGGCTACCGCCGCACCACGCCGGACGCGCGGACCGCGGACGAGCACCCGTTGCTCCGGCCGGATTTCGACACGGCGCGGAAGCATTTCGACGGGCTGGACCTGACCTTCTACGGCCTGACGACGCTGGCGACGGTGCCGGTCCGCGAACGCTTCTTCGGCAAGCGCGCGCTCGACGTGACCGCAGCCCTCGACCGGGCGTTGTTCGCCATCCCGGGGCTGCGCTGGTGGGCCTGGTACAGCCTGATCGTGCTGGAGCGGCCGCGCAGCCACTGACGGCGCTCAGTCCCGCTGCGGCATGCCCTGTGGGACGACCGTCTTGATCAGCGTGGCGTCCAGCGCCTCGTAGCCGGCGTAGTCGATCGTGCGGTACAGCTCGGCCCGGGTCTGCATGCGGTCGACCTGGTTCTGCGCGCCGCCATCGCGCCGGATCGCGGCGTACAGGTTTTCCTGCGCCTTGGCAGCGCAGCGCAGCGCGCTCACCGGCCAAATCACCATCTTGTAGCCCATCGCCTCGAACTCGGCGGCAGTGAAGAACGGCGTGCGGCCGAACTCGGTCATGTTGGCGAGCAACGGCACGCCGGGCATGCGGGCGGCGAACTCACGGAACATCTCGGCCGAATGCAGCGCCTCGGGGAAGATCGCGTCGGCGCCGGCTTCCACGAACAGGCGCGCGCGCGCGACGGCGCCTTCGATCCCCTCGCTGGCGGCCGCATCGGTGCGGGCGACGACGAGCAGATGCCGGCGGGCGCGGGCGCAGGCGGCCACCTTCGCGGCCATGTCGTGCGCGTCGGCCAGCCGCTTGTCGTTCAGGTGCCCGCACTTCTTCGGCAGCAACTGGTCCTCGATGTGCACCGCCGCCGCGCCCGAGTCCTCGAAGGCGCGGACCATGTGCATGCAGTTCAGCGCCTCGCCGTAGCCGGTGTCGCCGTCCACCAGCACCGGCAGCCCGGCCGCCCGCGTGACTTGCCTGATGTAGAAGCACACCTCGTCGACCGTGATGATGCCCAGGTCCGGCAGCCCCATCTGCGCCGTCATCGCCGCGCCCGAGAGATACAGGGCGTCGAACCCGGCCTGCTTGGCCTGCAGCGCCGCCAACCCGCTATGCGTGCCGGGCATCTGCACGATGCCGGGCTGGGCCAGCAGCGCGCGCAGGCGGTCCCCTGCCGGCACGGTGGGCAGGTCGGCGGCGATCAAGTAGGTCATGGCAGGTTCTCCAGGACTGGCGTTCGACCAGCACTGGCGCTTGATAGGGCAGCATCTAGCCCCAATCAATCCAGCGAGGCGCTCGGCAGCCAGTTGACGCGGCCTCGCGCGTCTGCACATCGGTGGGCATGACCGACCCGTTCTACGCGCCCGAGGAACCCACCGCCGCCGAGGCCGTCGCCGCAATCGGCGACGAGCTGTCGGTGTTCGACGACTGGATGGACCGTTACCAGTTCATCATCGAGCTCGGCCGTAAGCTGCCGCCGTTCCCGCCGGACTGGATGGACGACGCGCATCGCGTGCCCGGGTGTCAAAGCAAGGTGTGGATGGAAGCGGCGATGCAGGACGGCGCCTTGCGCCTGGCCGGGGCGTCCGACGCCGCCATCGTGTCCGGCCTGGTGGCGCTGCTGCTGCGGGTGTACTCTGGGCGGCCGCCGGCGGAGGTCCTGGCCACCGACCCGGCGTTCCTGCGCGACCTCGGGCTGATCGAGGCGCTGTCGACCAACCGCGGCAATGGCATCGCCGCGATGGCGCGCGCGATCCGGGAAGCGGCGCAGTCGCAGCACTGAGATGGGCGCCGGGCTGCGGGTGGGGCTGTTCACCGCCGGGTTCTTCGCGGCCGGCGGGGTCGCCACGGCGTTCCTGCCGATCTGGCTGAGCGATCGCGGGATTTCCGCGGCCGGGATCGGCGAGATCCTCGGCTTCGGCTCGATCCTGCGGCTTGGCACGGTGCCGGCCTGGGGCATCGTCGCGGACCGCATCGGGCGGCGGCGGACGATGCTGTTCGTGAGCGCGCTGCTGGCGACGGTGCTGGCGGCCTCGCTGTCGCTGGCGCACCAGTTCACCGCCGTGCTGGCGGTGGTGGTCCTGCAAGGGGCGGCGTCGTCCGCCCTGACCCCCCTCGCCGACGCGTTGACGTTGGCGCTCGCCGCGGCCCGGCGACTGGACTATGCGCGGACGCGGGCGTGGGGTTCGGCATCCTACATGGCCGCGACGGCGACGGCCGGCCCGCTGCTCGGGGCGTTCGGCATCGCCGCGGTGCCTTGGCTGCTCGCGGCGGGGTATGGGACGGCGGCCTGCCTGGCGCCGCTGCTGCCGGAGCCGGACCGGGTCGTGCACGCGGCCGGCCTGCCCCGTGCCGCCGGGTTGTGGCGGCTGCGCCCGTTCCGGCTGACGGTCGCGGCCACCGCGCTGATCCAGGGCAGCCACGCCGCGTACTACGCCTTTGCCCCGATCTACTGGCGGGCGAACGGCATCTCCGACACCGTGATCGGGCTGCTGATCGCCGAAGGGATCGTGGCCGAGATCGCATTGTTCATCTGGGGACGCCGCCTGGTCGAGCGGATCGGCCCGGCGCGGCTGACCGGGCTCGCCGCCACGGCGTCGCTGGTGCGCTGGACCGCGACGGCGTTCGTGACCGAGGTGCCTATCCTGGCCATGGTGCAGTTGCTGCACGCCGCCACGTTCGCGTTCCAGCATCTGTCGGCGATGCTGGTGCTGGGCCGCACCGTGCCGCCTGGGAAAGCCGCCAGCGCCCAAACCCTCCACGCCGCCCTCGGCTTCTCCGCTCCGACCGGATTGCTGATCTGGCTGTCCGGGCTGCTGTATGCGCGGGTGGGCGGGCTGGTGTTCCTGCTGATGGCGGCGCTTGGCGGGTCGGCGCTGTTCCTCGTGCGGCCGCTTGCGTCGGCGCTGGGGAACGTCGCGGACAGGTCTTCGACGAACGCGCCTTGAATGCCGGGCCGGGGTTGACGGCTCGGACAAGTGCGTCATCCTCGCCACGAAATCGTAGGAGGCGCCTGTGCCCGTGAAGACAGTCGGCGTGGTCGGCACCGGGCTGATCGGCGCCAGTTGGGCGGCGTATTTCCTCGGCCAGGGCCTGAACGTCGCCGCCACCGACCCGGCGCCGGGCGCGGAGGACCGCCTGCGCGCCACGGTTGCCCGCTGCGGGGGAGATGCCGCCCGCCTCGGCTTCTCGCCCGACCTCGCGGCGGCGCTGGAGCGCGCCGATTTCGTGCAGGAGAGCGGCCCGGAACGGCTCGACCAGAAAATCGAGCTGTACCGCCGCATGGACGAGGCGGTCGCGCCGGGGGTGATCCTGGCGTCCAGCTCCTCCACCCTGCTCGTCAGCGACATGCAGCAGGCTTGCGCGCATCCGGGCCGGGTCGTGCTCGGCCATCCGTTCAATCCGCCGCACCTGATCCCGCTGGTCGAGGTGGTCGGCGGGCGCCAGACCGACGAAGTCAGCATCGCGGCGGCCATCGCGTTCTACCGCTCGATCGGCAAGCACCCGATCCGCCTCAACCGCGAAATCCTGGGCCACGTGTCCAACCGGCTGCAGGCCGCCCTCTGGCGCGAGTGCTTCCACCTGCTGACGTCCGGCGTCGCGTCCGCGGCGGACATCGACGCCGCCATCGCGCACGGCCCCGGCCTGCGCTGGGCGCTGCTCGGCCCGTTCCTCAACCTGCATCTGTCCGGCGGCGAGGGCGGGATCGAGCACAACCTCGCCCATCTCGGCCCGGCCATCGCCGCCATGTGGCGGGACCTCGGCGCCCCCGAGATGGACGCGCCCACGATGCGGACGGTCGAAGGCGCCATCCGGGAGATGATCGGGCCGATGGACCTGCCTTCCATGCTGGTCGAACGGGACCGGATGCTGGTCGAGCTGGTGCGGGAGAAGGCGGCGGCCGGCCTACCCTGACGCGAAGCTGATCCGGCGCACCGCGCCGTCCATCAATTCGATCTGCCGCGCCAGCCGCGCCAGGGCGTCCGGGACGGCCCCGTCCGGATGCGGGTCCGTCACGGCGTGGCCATCCGCCATCGCGCGCAGGCTGCGGCCGATCCAATCGCGCCACAGCATCAGCACGGGCGCCCCGACACCGCCGGCGTGATCCGGGTCGAGCTGCAGCGCCGAGAGCGGGCCGGCCATCCGGCGCAGCGCCGCATCGACCAGCAGCACCGATTGCAGCCCGGCCCGCAACGACCGCCGCGGCTCGTGCAGGGCGCGCGACAGGGACGCCTCCAGGTTGTTGCTGGCGGCGCCGGCCGCACGGCGGGCGCGCTCGACCGCCTCGGCGGGTGCGGCGCCGAGCAGCAGGTCCAGCTCCGCCTCGGCGAACGCGGCGTGGGCGTTGATGGCGGCCCGCAGTTCGGCGCGCAGCCGGTCCGGCTCCCAGCTTGGCCACAGCAGGATGCACCCGGCGACGGCCAACACCCCGCCCGCGGCCGTGTAGGCGGCGCGGGCGATGGCGATGGTCAGCTCGCCGTCGCCGGGCCGGCTGAACTCGGTCAGCAGCACCACGAGCGGCGTCAGGCAGGCTATGAACGCGCCGAAGCTGACGGCGCGGACGGCGAAGGCGAGGATCGCCAAGGGGAACATCGCGGCGGCAATGGCGAGCGGCGTGGTGCAGACTAGGGCGATCAGCGCCGCCGCGATGCCGCCCAGCACGGTGCCGCCGATCCGCTCCACCGCACGCTGCCAGGTCAGGGCGTAGAACGGCTGCATCGTCAGGATGAGCGTGATGGTCAGCCAGTGCTGGTAGGACCCGCTCCAGGTCAGGGTGAAGGCCAGTGCCGGGCCGGCGACCGCGGCGGCGCGCACGGCATGGCGCAGCGAGGCGGATTGCCAGGCCAGGTTGGCCCGGAGCGGTCCGAGCAGCCGCTCCCGCAGCGGCGGCGGGGTCATGCTGCTCGGCAGCGCGCCGGGCACGAAACCGTCCGGCGCGGTGAAGGTGGCCGCGATGCGCAGGCGGGCGACGATGGCGTCGGCGATCGTCACGAACACGGTGCCGGTGCCGGGCGCCCCGACCTCGTCCAGCGCGTGGCCGATCCGGGCGAGGCGGGCGACGGGGACGGCAGCGCCCGCCAGCCCGGGATCGTCGGCGACGATGGCGGCCGCGAGCACGACCAGCGCCGGGCGCAGCAGCCGCAGCAGGCGGTCGGCGGCTTCGCGCACCGCCGGGTCGCGGTCGGCCTCCAACACGTCCGACAGGGCGATAAGCGCGCCGAACAGCTGGTCCGCCGCCTCGACCCGGACCAGCGCCTGGCTGGCCCGCGGGGTGACGGTCCCGCGCACCCGCAAGGTGTCCATGACGGCGACCCGAGCCGTCTCGATGGCGTCCCGCACGGCCCGGCGGTGCCCGCGCGCGTGCGCCTCCCAGTCGGAGCCGGGGGCGTTGCGTTGCACCAGCGTACGCAGGTCCAGCACCAGTTGGCTGAGGGCGCGGTAGGCGTCGGCGACGGCGCGGCGGGAGGGGCGGAATGGGTGGAGACGCCAGATCACCATGGTGAGCAGCGTCGCCCACAGGCACCCGGCGGCGAATACGCCCGCAGTGACCAGTGCCTGCTCGGGGCTCAGCGGGCGGTCCAACGCCAGCACCAGCACCACCGTCAGCAAGTTGCCGACCTGCAGCGGTTGCTGACCCCAGGTGCGGGCGAAACTGGTGGCGAAGATGCCGGCGCAGGCGAGCGGCAATGCGACGCCCAGCCCGGCCGCCCGGGCCAAGCCGAATCCGGCGGTACATGCGGCGCCGATGGCGGTGAAGGCGAGCAGCGCTGGCAGTCGCCGGCGGATCGGGCCGCCCGCGTCGCACAGGCAGGTCAGCAGCGCGCCCAATGCCGCTTCCAGCAGCGGCGGCCAGTGCAGCGCCTGGTCCAATGCGACGATCGCCGCCACGGCGAGAGCGGCGCGAATCCCTTCCGCGACGCTGATAGCGCATAAATCCAGGCTGATCGGCAAGCGCGACAGATCGGACTCGGGGCCGGTGTTCAGCCAGCGCATGTCAGGCGGTCCCCCTCCCGGCGCGGGAGGAGGTCATTCGCGTCAGGCCGCCTTGGCCATCCCGCGCAGCACGTACTGCAGGATGCCGCCGTGCCGGTAGTACTCCACCTCGTCGTCGGTATCGATGCGGCACAGCGCGGTGAACTCGTCCGTGCGGCCGCCGTCGCGGTGGATCAACACCCGCACGCCCATCCGCGGCGTGATGGTGTCGATGCCGACGACGTCGATCGTCTCCGACCCGGTCAGGCCGAGCGATTGCCGCGTGACGCCCTCTGGCATCGTCAGCGGCAGCACGCCCATGCCGACCAGGTTGGAGCGGTGGATGCGCTCGAACGTCTCGACGATCACCGCCTTGATGCCCAGCAGCATGGTGCCCTTGGCCGCCCAGTCGCGCGACGACCCCATGCCGTACTCCTTGCCGCCGAACACCACCAACGGGACGTTCTCGTGGGCGTAGCGCATCGCGGCGTCGTAGATCGGCATGGTCTCGCCGGACGGATAGTGCGTGGTGACGCCGCCCTCGATCCCCTGCACCATCTCGTTCTTGATGCGGATGTTGGCGAACGTGCCCCGCATCATCACCTCGTGGTTGCCGCGGCGGGACCCGTAGCTGTTGAAGTCGCGCTGCGACACCTGCCGCTCGCCGAGGTATTCCCCCGCGGGCGACGCCTTCTTGATGTTGCCGGCCGGGCTGATGTGGTCGGTGGTGATGTTGTCGCCGAACAGCCCCAGGATGCGCGCGCCGTGGATTTCGCCCTTGGGGGCCGGCTCCATCGTCATGCCTTCGAAGTACGGCGGGTTCTTGACGTAGGTGGAGCCATCGACCCAGCCGTACGTCTCGGAGTCGCCGGCGATCTGGATCGCCTTCCACTGGTCGGTGCCCGCGAAGATCTCGCCGTAGCGCTTGATGAATTGGCCCCGCTCCACGCTGGCGCGCACCACCGCGGAAATCTCGTCGTTGGTCGGCCAAACATCCCGCAAATACACCGGGTTGCCATCCGTGCCGGTGCCGAGCGAGGCGGTGTTGATATCCTCGCCCATGTTGCCGAGCAGCGCGTAGGCGACCACCAGCGGCGGCGAGGCCAGGTAGTTGGCCCGCGTCAGCGGATGCACGCGCCCCTCGAAGTTGCGGTTGCCCGACAGCACCGCGACCGCGACCAGCTTGCTGTCCTCGATGGCCTCCGCAATGGTATGGTCCAGCGGGCCGGAGTTGCCGATGCAGGTGGTGCAGCCGTAGCCGACCAGCGCGAACCCCATCGCGTCGAGGTCCTCGGTGAGGCCGGACTTATCCAGGTACTCGGTGACGACCTGCGAACCCGGCGCCAGCGAGGTCTTGACCCACGGCTTCGGCTTCAGCCCCTTCGCGAGCGCCTTGCGGGCCACCAGCCCGGCGGCGACCATGACATACGGGTTGGACGTGTTGGTGCAGCTGGTGATCGCGGCGATGGCCACGTCGCCGTGGCCGAAGTCGAAGTTCTTGCCGTTGACCTGGACCCGCTTGCCCACGTCGTTCGCGGCGACCCCGAAGCTTTTGGTCAGCTCGGCCTTGAACGCGCTGGCGGCGTCGCTGAGCAGCACGCGGTCCTGCGGGCGCTTCGGCCCGGCGATGCTCGGCCGCACGGTCGAGAGGTCCAGTTCGAGCGTCTCGGTGAACATCGGGTCGGGCGTGGCCGAGTCGCGCCACATGCCCTGCGCCTTCGAGTACGCCTCCACCAGCGCGATCCGGTCCTCGTCGCGGCCAGTCAGGCGCAGGTAGTCGAGCGTCGTGCCGTCCACCGGGAAAAAGCCGCAGGTAGCGCCGTACTCCGGCGCCATGTTGGCGATGGTCGTGCGGGTCGCCACCGCCATGTCGTCCAGCCCGGTGCCGAAGAACTCGACGAACTTGCCGACCACGCCCTGTTTGCGCAGCATCTGCGTGACGAGCAGCACCACGTCGGTCGCCGTCACGCCCTCGCTGATGCGCCCGGTGAGGCGGAAGCCGACGACATCGGGGATCAGCATGGCGATCGGCTGGCCCAGCATGGCCGCTTCCGCCTCGATGCCGCCCACGCCCCAGCCGAGCACGCCGATGCCGTTGACCATGGTGGTGTGGCTGTCGGTGCCGAACAGCGTGTCGGGATAGGCGAACTCAACGCCGCCGACGGTCGCGGTCCAGACGGTCTGCGCCAGGTGCTCGATGTTGACCTGGTGGCAGATGCCGGCGCCGGGCGGCACGACGCGGAAGTTCTCGAACGCCATGGAGCCCCAGCGCAGGAAGCGGTAGCGCTCGCCGTTGCGCTCGTATTCGAGCTCCATGTTGTCGTGCAGCGCGTTCTCGGTGCCGGCGACGTCGACCATCACGGAGTGGTCGATCACCAGGTCGACGGGAACCAGCGGGTTCACCTTGTCGGGGTCGCCGCCGAGCGCGATGATCCCGTCGCGCATGGCCGCGAGGTCGACCACGGCGGGAACGCCGGTGAAATCCTGCATCAGGATGCGGCTGGGGCGGAACGGGACCTCGTTCGTGCTGGACCCTTTGTCGAGCCAGCCGGCGATGGCGCGGGCGTGGTCGGTCGTGGTGGCGCGGCCGTCCTCGAACCGCAGCACGTTCTCCAGCAGGACCTTGAGGCTGGTGGGCAGGCGGGAGATATCGCCGATCGTCTTGGCCGCCTCGGGCAACGAGAAATAATCATACTGCTTGCCGGCGACAGCTATGGACTGGCGGGTGTGAAGGCTGTCCTGCCCGATGCTTTTCATAGGATGTGCGGCCTCGCTGGTTGACCGCGGGGCGCTGATGCAACGCGCGGGCGGTGCGGGAATGGGGTGGCGGCCGTTAAACCATATAGTATGGCCGCGCGTCCACCGACAGGCGACAGCGGGAGACAGGTTTGACACTGCGGGGCGTTGATTTGGCGGCATTCCGGGGCGAGCGCCTGGTGCTGGAGGCGGTGTCGTTCACGCTCCCGCCAGGCGGCGCGATGCTGCTGCTGGGGCCGAACGGGTCGGGCAAGTCGACGCTGCTGCGGGTGCTGGCCGGGCTGAAGCGGCCGGACGCCGGCGAGCTGCTGTGGGAGCAGGCGGACGCGCTGGCCGACCTCGCGGCGCATGCCGGGCGGGTGGCCTATCTCGGCCACCAGGACGGGGTGAAGCCGGGGCTGACGGTCGCGGAGAACCTGGCGCTCGCGGCGGGCGGACGGGCAGTCCACGCCGCTTTGGCCGCCTTGGGGCTGGAGGGTTTGACGGAGTTGCCGGCGCGGATGCTGTCGGCCGGGCAGCGGCGGCGGCTGGCGTTGGCGCGGCTGGCGCTGAGCCGGGCCCCGGTGTGGCTGCTCGACGAGCCGACCCTGGGGCTGGACACGGCGTCGGTGGCGCGGCTCGGCGGCCTGCTCGCGTCGCATCGCGCAGGCGGCGGGATGGTGGCGGCGGCGACCCATCTCGATCTGCCGCTGCCGGACGCCGCCTGCTTGCGGCTGGGTTGATGTTCGCGCGGCTGGTGCGGCGCGAGCTGCTGCTGTCGGTGCGGCACGGCGCCGACACGCTGGGCGCGGTGCTGTTCTTCCTGGTCGCCGGGTCGCTGTTCCCGCTCGCGATCGGCCCGGCGCCGGAGGTGCTCGGACGGCTGGCGCCCGGCATCGTTTGGGTGTGCGCGCTGCTGGCCACCCTGCTGCCGCTCGACCGCCTGTTCGGGGCCGACTACGAGGACGGTTCGCTCGACCAGTTGCTGCTGTCCGGCCTGCCCGCCGCCGCGGTCGCGCTGGCGAAGGCGCTGGCGCACTGGGTCGTCACGGGGTTGCCGCTGCTGCTGGCCGCGGCCCCGCTGGCGATCATGCTGCGGATGGACCCGGCGGGACTGCCGGCGCTGCTCGGCGGGCTGCTGCCAGGCACGTTGTCGCTGTCGCTGCTGGGGACGCTCGGGGCGTCGGTGGTGCTGGGAGCGCGGCGCGGCGGCGTGCTGCTGCCGCTCCTGGTGCTGCCGTTGGCGGTGCCGGTGCTGATCTTCGGAGCGGCGGCGGCGGACTCGGCAGCGGTTGGGCTCAGTCCGCGGCCGCATTTGCTGCTGCTGTGGGCGATGCTGGCGGCGGCAGTGCCGTTGGCCCCGCTGGCGGCGGGGGCGGCGCTGCGCTCGGCGGTGGACTGACGGCGCGCCGGTTCTCGTTCTCGCGGTCGCTGGCGATCGGCACCGTGCGGATCAGCGGCGGGGTGAGCACGATGGCGTTCAGGCGTGCCGTGCGGCCGATCAGCGGACGCAGGCGGGCAATCGCGCCGTGGGCGTGGCTGGCAGGCGGGAGCGCGCCGCACTCGGCCGCGGTCAGCCCATAGGCCAGCAGCCGCCAGTCCACGTCGCCGCCGAAGCCGTCCTGCGCCGTCCAGTCCAGCAGCTTGCGCGCCCCGGCGGCGGTCAGCAGATAGCCGTCGGCGCCCGGTGCGTTGGCGTCGCTTGGGAACGCCTGCATGGCGTCGGCCAGGGGCACCGTCGCGAACCCGGCCTTGGTCCGCCGGGGCGCCAGGCGGTCGTTCACGAAGCACAGCTCCCACCCATCCGGCAGGCCGAAAGCGCCCCAGTGCAGCGGCAGGTCCAGCAAGGGGACGACGTCGTCCTCGACGACCAGGCAATGGGACAGGCCGCGGGCGAGCATAGCCTCCCACGCGGCGGTGTGGCTGAGGAAGCAGCCGAGCGTGCCGCGCATCGCCGGGTCGCCGCCGAGACGTTGGACGGCGGCCACCGAGAGACGGCTGCCCTCGACACCGGGAACGCGGAATTGCGGTGGACGGCAGCGCTGGAACTGGCGGTCGAGCTCGGCGAGGCGGCTGGGATTGCGGTCCAGGTTGATGACGGCGATGGCAGGGGCTGGTCCGGTGTCCGGGGCGCGCCGGAGACGCCGGGCGAGCGCGTGGTAGTGCCGGGCGTCGTGCGCGAGCGCCTGTGTTTCGGCGTGGGGCTCGCGGGCATGGGCCGCCGCGTAGGCGATCGCCGCCGCCGGGTAGTCGCGGGCCTGCCGCAGCATGTGGCCGAGCAGGAGGTGAATGCCGGGATCGTTCGGCCGGGCCGTGGCCAGGGCGCGGGCGCGGGCGGTGAGCGCGGGCAGGTCCGCTTGGGGGAAGGCGGACAGCGACGCCAGGTGCGCGATCCAGACGGCGTCGGGGAGCGTAAGCCGGGCTTGGCGAAACCTGGGATCGGCCTCGGCGTAGCGGCCGAGTTGGGCCAAATCCTGCTTCAGGGCCAGCGCGGCCTGCCAGTCGGCCGGGCAGCGGCCGAGCAGCGCGCGCCAAGCGGCCACCGCTTCGGCGAATGCGCCGCGAGACCGGGCGGCCTGCGCGGCCTCCCGGTCCCGATCGACGATGATGGCGGCGTCAATGGGCATCGCAGCGGTTTGCCGGGTCATTACGGCGAAGCTATGGTCAGGCGTGGCCGATCTGGCCAAACCCTGTCGTTCCCGTCACTCGCACCACTCCCGCGAGCAGCCTCAACGCGTCCGGACCTCCGCGATCCGCCAGGCCGCCATGCTCCATCTCGCCAGCCAGCGTCTCGGCTTGGCACGCGATGATCTCGGTCGCCCGCCGCAACGCCTCCCGCGAGAGCGCCAGCTGCAGGTTGTCAGACAAGGTATTCCAGTCGACGAGCATTCGTTGCTCCTCCCGTCATGCCATTTTGGCGGAAGGTCGCCGCGATACGATGAGCGCGCGGTCGTGAAGGCAGTAAGCGCCGTGCGGGCTAAGATACCCTTACGAACGGCGTCCTAGCTCGTAGAGAGCGACCGTCGCCGCCGCCGACACGTTCAGGCTTTCCATGCTGCCTGGCATGGCGAGCCCCGCCACTTCGTCGCACGTCTCCCGCGTCAGGCGGCGCAGGCCACTGCCTTCGGCTCCCATCACCAGCACCACCCGGCGTTCCGCCAAGGCCGGTCCCGACAGCGCCGCCCCGGCCGCGTCCAACCCCACGACCCACAGGCCGGCCGCCTTCAACGCCACCAGGGTGCGGGCGAGGTTCACCGCGCGGATCAGCGGCACCGCTTCCAGCGCCCCGGAAGCCGCCTTGGCGAGTGCGCCCGTCTCCTCCGGGGCGTTGCGGTCCTGGGTAATGACGCACACGGCGCCAAACGCGGCGGCCGAGCGCAGCACCGCGCCGATGTTGCGCGGGTCGGTCACCTGGTCGAGCACGATCACCGGGCCGGGCCGCTCCAGCACCTGCGCGAGCACCGGGGAGGGCAGCGGGTCGGCCAGTAGCGCCACACCCTGGTGCACGGTGTCGCGGCCGAGCAGTTGGTCGAGCCGGGCGCGGTCGGTCCGCTCCGGGGCGACCGGCCAGGGCTGCGGCAAGCGGGCGGTGAGCTGGATTTCCGCCTCCTCGGTCAGGATCAGGCGGCGCAGGCGGCGGGCCGGGTTGGCCAGCGCGGCGGCGATCGCGTGCGGGCCGTACAGCCACACCGCGCCGCGCGGCGTATCCGGCGTGGCGTGGGCCGGGCGAACCGCGGGCCGCGTATGCTGGGCACGCGGCTCATGTTGACGGGTGTCCGGAGCAGCGGCGGGGCGCGGAAGCTGCAACTGGTTGGGCGACCGGGGCGCCTGCGGAGCGTTGTTCGAAGCGGCCGCATGAGGCGGGCGGGCCGGGCAGGCGTCGCCGCCGGGCGCTCGCGGGGACTGCGCGCGGTTGCCCTGCCCATACGGCTTCGCTCCGGAGGACGGCCGGTCGCCGCGCGGCTTGAAGTCACCGGCCGGGCGGTTCGGCCCGGCGGGCCGGGCCGAACCGGCCGGCGGGTGCGAGTGCCCCGGCTTGCGTGGCGGACCGGGCTTGCGAGGGGGACCGGGCTTGCGAGGGGGAACGGACATCACCGGTCTATAGCCGCCACCCGAGCGCGCCGCTACCGTCCGGGGATCGAACGGGAGCGGGAGGGCGACCATGGCCGACATCATCATCGAGGACAACGACGGCGTGCGCGAAGTGCGGATCGACCGTCCGGCCAAGCGCAACGCCCTCAGCCGCGCGATGTACGACGCGATGTCGGACGCGCTGTCGGGCGCCGCGGCTGCGGGAGCGCGCGCGATCTGGCTGCACGGGAGCGAGGAGTGCTTCACTGCCGGCAACGATTTAGCGGACTTCGCGCAGGCGGAGCCAGGCCAGCCGTCGGCCGCGATGGCATTCCTGCACGTGCTGGCCGAGTGCGAGACGCCCATCGTGGTGTCGGTCAACGGCGCCGCGGTCGGGATCGGTACGACGCTGCTGATGCACTGCGACCTGGTGTACTGCTCGGCCGGCGCGCGGTTCCAGCTGCCGTTCGTGAACCTCGGTTTGTGCCCGGAGGCCGGATCGAGCCGGTTGCTGCCCGCGATGGCCGGCATGCGCCGGGCGGCCGAGCTGCTGCTGCTCGGCGAGCCGTTCCCGGCGGAGATCGCGCGCGACGCCGGGTTGGTGACGGCGGTGGCGCCGACGCCGGCGGAAGCCGATGCGATGGGCCGCGCCCGCGCCGCGTCGCTGGCCGCCAAGGCGCCCGACGCGCTCCATACCAGCCGGGCCCTGCTGCGCCGCTGGACCCGGGCGGAGGCGTTGGAGGCGATGGACGCCGAAAGCGGGGAGTTCGCGCGGTTGCTGCACGGCCCCGAAGCGCGCGAGGCGCTGCGGGCCTTCCAGGAGAAGCGCGCACCCGATTTCCAGGCGTTGGCACGCGCGGCGGAGTAGCCCGCGCCGTTGACAATTTGGGGCGCGCGGCCTACTTGCGCGGCCGTCTGGAGGGGTGCCCGAGTGGCTAAAGGGGGCGGACTGTAAATCCGCTGGCTTCGCCTACGTTGGTTCGAATCCAACCCCCTCCATGTTCCCGTTTCCTGCAGGACTTAGCGGCACCCGGCCGGCGCCGCGCGACTGCAAACCGCCTGCGGCCGCCTGCTCGGCCCAGTTTTGGCGTCTTCGTCAAGCCGCGGACAGCGTGCTCGGCGGCGGGATGCACCGCACGGCCCACGCCGAAGATGGCCGTCGAGGGCGACGCCGTGAAGCAGACATGCACCTCGATCTCGGCAACACGCCCGATAATCCCGAGGTCCTGCTCGTGTGCGAGCTGACCGAGCGCTCCGGAGTGGACGTGATGGCCCTCATCAGCGAAGATTTGGACGAGCCGATTGAGTTGGCCGACCGCGTCGTCGTGCGCCACGGCCGCATCGCGCACGAAACCCCGGCGGCCGGCACCGACCCGCCGCGTATGCTGGACGCCCATTGGCCGAGCTTGAACGATTTCCCGTCAAGACAGGGGCGGCCTACTCCTCCGGTTCGGTGGTGAACAGCAGCGGATAGCCCTTCTTGCGGCCTGCGTCGGTGGCGTTGGTCGCCTTAGCCTCGGCCACGTCCTTGGTGAACACCGCGACGACGCATACCCCGCGCTGGTGCGCCGTCATCATCACCTGGTGGGCCTGCCCCTCGCTCAGCCGGAACTCCGCCCGCAGCACCGACACCACGAACTCGCGCGGGGTGAAATCGTCGTTGACCAGCATGACCTTGTGCAGGCGGGGCCGCTCGGGCTTGATGTCGACGTGAATCCGGGGCGTGGTGGTCGTGTCTTGCATCGGCGAGCTCGCGTCATTTGTCGGTCGGACACTTACGTGGCACTCAGGCTGGCACAAGCCAGGGCGCAATGCACCTAAAGCGAGGCGTTAACATGCGTGAACGAAGGGGCCGCCGATGATGGCGTTCCTCGACTGGCCGGATGTGCCGGACGTGCTCGTCCGCCGCGTCCGCGTCCCGAACTGCATGGGCAGCGGGCTCTCCGGCGCGTCCGAACTGGCCGATTGCGACATCCGCATCGTGGACGGCGCCATCGCCGAGATCGGACCGTCGCTGGCGTCGCCGGGCGCATCGGTCGACGCCGGCGGCGGCATCGCCTTTCCCGGCTTCATCGACCTGCACACCCATCTCGACAAAGGCCATACCTGGCCGCGCGCCAGCAACGCGGAGGGAACCCACGGGGCCGCCCTGGCCGCGGTCAAGGCCGACCGCGAGGCGAACTGGACCGCCGCCGACGTCGCCGCCCGGGCCGGGTTCAGCCTGCGCTGCGCCTACGCCCACGGCACGGTCGCGATCCGCACCCATCTCGACAGCCTCGGCCCACAGCTCGACATCTCGTGGCCGGTGTTCAAGCAGTTGCGCGCCGAGTGGGCCGGGCGCATCGCCCTGCAGGCCGCAGCCCTGGTGCCGCTGGACGCGTACGCCACACCGTTCGCCGAGCGCCTGGCCGACACGGTGGCGGAGGCCGGTGGCCTGCTCGGCGGTTCCGGCGCGCTGGAGCCCGAGGCGGCCGCCTATATCCGGCGCATCTTCGACCTCGCAGCCGACCGCGGCCTCGACATCGACCTGCACGTCGACGAAACCGGCGACCCGGCGGCGCAGACGTTGCGCCTGGTCGCGCAGGAGACCCTCCGCCGCCGCTACCAGGGCCGGGTCACCTGCGGGCATTGCTGCAGCCTGGCCATGCAGGACGAGGCGACCGCGCGCGAGACCATCGCGCTGGTGGCCGATGCGGGGATCACAGTCGTCAGCCTCCCCATGGTGAACCTGTACTTGCAGGGCCGCCGCCCGCGTGGCACGCCGACCTGGCGCGGCCTCACGCTACTGCACGAGTTGCGCGCCGCCGGGGTGCGCGTCGCCGTCGCCAGCGACAACACGCGCGATCCGTTCTACGCGTTCGGCGACCTCGACCTGGCCGAAGTGTTCCGCGAGGCCGTCCGCATCGGCCATCTCGACCTGCCGGTCGGCGACTGGCCCGGCGCCGTCACAGCCTGGCCCGCCGCCGCCATGGGGTTGCCATCGGGGCGCCTGCGCGTCGGCGACGCGGCCGACCTCGTGTTGTTCTCGGCGCGGACCTACAGCGAGCTGCTGTCCCGTCCGCAAGCCGATCGCCTGGTGGTCCGGGCAGGCCGGGCCATCGACGCCACGCCGCCCTCCTATCGCGAACTCGACCCCCTGTTCCGCGGCGAGGCAGCGGCTTCGAACCACTAGGCTCTCGTAACCGGGGCAGATTCCCGGGCAATCAGGCCGTGGTTGCGGCTTGGCGGACGAGGTCGGGGAGCGGCGGGATGCTGACGATGCCAGGCACGTGCAGGCGGTCGCC